>Ga0207421_10000037_pt1 | contig 132225 bp, 130 predicted proteins | sample SodLakKL_010_SED_4_FD_187542 | JGI IMG/M metagenome (GOLD analysis project Ga0207421, IMG submission 187542) | Alkaline sediment microbial communities from Lake Tanatar, Kulunda Steppe, Russia - 8KL_010_SED (SPAdes) (version 2) | ecosystem: Environmental > Aquatic > Non-marine Saline and... | reverse complement strand
TATCAAAGTCCGGTGACCACAGCGGAGGGGTCCCACCCGTTCCCATTCCGAACACGGAAGTTAAGCCCTCCAGCGCCGATGGTACTGCCCTCTTGTGGGGTGGGAGAGTAGGTCGTTGCCGGGCTTTTTTTATGCCCTCAGAGTTTTCCGGTGACCGCCCGCCAATGCGGACGCTTCGGGCCTAAGGGTGCGCCGCTGCGCTGTTGCTCGAGGTGTCTCATGATCCACAACACTGATGCACAACACGGGGTTGCACAATCGGCACCGGTGATAGAGAATCACTCGAGATTATGCGGCGAGATTTCGTGCTATACTGTGCTTTTGGAAACGTATGCGTACATTAGCCGGCTTTGTTGCGGGCACGGCCCGTCGTTTGGTTGTGGTGGGCGTGATCGTGGCGGTGCTCGCTACCGCGTTGGCCTGCGGGCGCCGGGCTGAGGATAATCAGCGTATTCATGTCGCGTTGAGCGCGCCCCTGACCGGCGAGTGGGCGGAGTACGGAATCGGTTTTCGTCAGGCGGTGGAGCTCGCGGTTGAGGAGCTCAACGCGTCGGGCGGAGTGCTCGGGAGAGATGTACGGGTCTCGGTGGGCGACACAAAGGGCGACGTTGAAGAAGCGCGCGCACTCGCCGAGCGGTGGAGTTCCGACCCAAGCGTAGTCGCACAGATCGGGCCGTTTTCCAGTGAAACCGCGTTTGCGATGCAGCCGGTGTTCGACGCCGGCGGTTTGCTGCAGGTTTCACCGACAGCGAGTCATCGGGGGTTTGCTGCCGGTTCTCGTTGGAGCTTCAATATTGTTGGGACGCAAGCCGGTGTAGGGCACTCGCTGGCCGAGTTTGCTCGCGGCGAACTCGGCGTGGAGCGTGTCGGGGTGGTGTTCCTGGACAATGCCTGGGGCCGGGACGCAGCCGAGAGTTTCACCGAGCAGCTTGAAGGTTTGTCGGGAGAAGTGATCGGTCGTGGAGCTTACAGCTCCGGTGAGCGGGAGTTTCTTCCGAGCCTCATCCACCTGCGCGACGCGGGTGCGGAGGCGTTGTTCTTAGCAGCCTTCTACAATGACGGCGCTGTAATCGCGATCCAACGTGAAGAACTCGGGTGGGACGTTCCCGTATTCGGTCCCAGTTCGTTGTATGCAACGCAGCTGATTGAGCTTGCCGGCTCTGCGGTCGACGGCCTGTACACCGAGGTGAGTTTCTTCGGAGAGACCGATGAGCCTCATGCGCAACGGTTCGTGGAGGAGTACCAGCGTCGGTACAACCGCGCACCGATCTTTCACGCTGCGCTCGCGTACGACGCCATGATGGTGATCGCCGACGCTATCGAGCGCGCCGGCGGGGCCGACCGTGAGGCGATCCGCGATGCCTTAGCCGCCACCGAGGATGCGCCGGGGGTAACCGGTCTCGTGACCTTTACCGAGCGCGGTGAAGCCGTCAAAGACTACACCCTTCTTCAGATTCGCAACCGCGAGTTCCAACCCGTACCACGGCGCCCATGAAGCCCGGCGGCGCCGGCTCCCCGTAACGGTTTGCGTCCACCGGCTTCAGAACCGTGATCGTTCCGCCCAGAGCCCCAGCGCCGGGTTCGGCACGAAGTAAATCTCCTCACCGTCGGCGAGCGTGTTGTGCCCGGGTGTAAGGTGCTCGGGGTTGTAGCGCTCGAGTATGCTGTCGAGTTCGCCGTATTCGTATCCCACCGACTCTATCTCTTCTCGGCTCAACCGGCCGGGACAATACCGAATTGTAAAGCGCCCCTCGCTCGATCCCTGCATGAGGTGCGCGATCGTCCCGAGCGAATTCTGTAGCTCAGGCGAACTATCGGCGGCGCCGAGCACCGTTTCTCTGCCGCGGTAGCCGTAGCGCCGAATCAGTGGGTCGATCTCATCGTCTTCTCCGAACTGCTTCAAGCCCGGCGCCAGGATCACAAGCTCCCCGCCTTCGGCGAGCGCTAATCTAGTGCGGTAGATCGCTTTGTTTCCAAGCCAGGTCGTTTTGAACTCTTCCGGGTCGAGGTAGGCCACGATCTTTGCCTGCGGGCGCTCGAGGAGCGTTACGTTTGTTTCGCGTGCGCACCGCGCCGCTTGCTCGAAGCAGTCGGGCGTGTCGCCGATAAACACGCCCCGAATGTAGGTCTCCCCGGTTGGGCGCGTGCCGATCACCGTCATGATGTAGAGAATCGGGAGATCTGCGGCGAAACGCCGCTCGGCGTAGTTCATGAGTCGTCGCACCGGGTTGTCGGCTCGCCCGAGTATGCGCTCGATCCCGTACAAGCCGCTGATGTAGTGGCTTTTATTGATGCAGTCGTACCCGCCGGTACCGACAAAGATGTTCTTGTTATAGTTCGCCATGCCGATCACTTCGTGCGGCACCACCTGACCGATCGAAAGGATAAGGTCGTGCCCGTTGTCGGTGAGCATCCGGTTTATCTCGGCCGGCCAAGAGAAATCCGCCAACCCGCCGGTAATGTCCGATACCACCTCGCCCGGTACGGTGCCGAGCGTCTTGACGTCGCTGCGCCAGTTGTGCGTTCTGAACAGCTCGGCCGGCACATTCGGAAACATGTGGCGACGCTCCTCTTCGGACAACGGCACGTGGGTGCCCAGTGCCGGGAGCACGTCGGTGAGCGCCGAGCCGTAGTACTCGTAAGCCGCCTCGGTTATGCGGCCCGCACGCGAGTGCAACCTGGTTATGTCGGGTGGAACCGCAATTACCTTGCGGCGCGGACCGAGCTGCTCAAACACGCTGAACAACGTCTCTCTAAGCTCGTTTTCCGTGACTTCTCCGGATTCGGGTTCACGCATGATGCTTTCCATGAGTTTCGCTCCTTGAAATAAAACGGAATTTCGCATTGACAGCTCGATATTCCATGCTAAACTAACGACTACCAGTTAGTTGGTAGTTTAGCAGTGAAAGCGGGAGCAGGCAAGTGGCCAGACGCGATAATGAAGTGCTGAAACAGTTTCGCAGCATCGAGCTCGAGGATCCGGTCGACAAAGTGATTCAACAGATCAAGGAAATGCTGCACGGCGGTGTGCTGAAGCCGGGCGACCGGCTCCCGTCCGAGAAACGCATCGAGGAAGAGACCGGCATCAGCAGGGGCACCATCAACCGCGCGTTCCGTAGGCTCGAGAGTTTCGGCGTCTTGCGGACGGTGCCGCAGAGCGGCACCTACGTCGCAGCGATCGGCCTCGACGCGCTCGAAGGCCTGATATCGAACGTTATACGGTTGGAGTCGCGCGATCTAGAGGCGCTCGACGATATCCGCTTCGTGCTGGAGGCCTACGCGGCTGAGCTCGCGGTTGAGCACGCGGCGGACACCGAGATTCACGAGTTGGAGCAGGTTCATCGAACCATCAAGGACAAGATCTCGACCGGAACCATCAGCTTCGATGAAGATCAAGTTCTGCACCTCAAGATCGCGGAGTTATCGCATAACCCGGCGCTTAAGTCCTTTCTCACCTTGCTCACCTCCGAAGCCATCGGGTTGTTTCACGAACTGGAGAAAAACATCGGCCGCGAAAGAGTGGCTGAGCGTCTGCGCGAGGCGATAGAGGAGCACGAGGAGATCGTCGCGGCCTTGAAACGGCGCGACGTGCAGTCGGTCCGCGAGGCGTTGCAGCGTCACTATCAAAGCGCTCGTCGGTTCCGGGAGCGAGTGCGGGATCATAACGGCCGCGCCTCCGAGCGTAGCTCGGATGAGGCAGAGCACGATCGGGACGCAACCGGCACCTGAGAGTCGTGAGTGCGGGGAGCCGGTACCGGACGCGAGTGAATAGCTCGACGGTAGGTCGAGTTCAATGGATATATGGGGGCAACACCCCCAACAGCGATAGCGGTAGGGCCGAGAGCGGGTCATCGTTATCGGCAAGGAGGTACGGCATGGCGGCAAAAGCCGGACGAGTCAGATTATTGGTAGTGTTGTTGGCCGTGGTGGTAACCGGCGGTCTACTCGCCGGAGGGGCGGCGGAGCCCGAGGCGCCGGAGCGCGAGGTGCCCGACGAGTTTGAGTGGCGGCAGTTCGAGGGCGAAACGGTAGTCTTCAACTTTCCGTCGCACGCAGCCTACAACGCAGTTGCGCCGCTGATTCCGGAGTTCGAGGAACTCACCGGCATCACGGTTGAAACCGACCAAATGGCGTATATGCGACTGCACGATGCTCAGCTGCTCGAGATGAGTCAACCGCAGGGCGATTACGACCTGATCGCGATGGTGGTGATGTGGAAAACCGAGTATGCCGACGGTGGGTTGATTCAACCGTTGCAGCCGTTTTTCGATCAGCAGCATCTTGCGATGCCCGATTACGACTTCGATGATCTCGTAGCGCCCTATGTTGAGAACACCGGTATGGTGGGCGGCGACAAGATCTACCTTGGTGGCGAAGGAGCCGAGCTGTACGGTATTCCGCTCGGTGCCGAAACCAGCTTTCTCGCGTATCGCAAAGATCTGTTTGAGGAGCACGGAGTCGATGTCCCGCAGACATACGACGAGGTGGTAGAGGTCGCGCGCTTCTTCGCCGAAGAGGTCGACGGCGTGTACGGTCTTGCGATGCGCGGTGCTTCGGGGCATCAAGCCACTCATTCGTGGCTCATGCACGCCTCACCGTTCGGCGCCACCGTGTTCGACGAAAACTGGGAACCCGCCTTCACGAGCCCTGAGTCGATAGAAACGCTCGAGTTTATGAAGAAGATGGTAGAGTACGGACCTCCCGGGACCGAGTCCTTCGATCAAGACGGACAATTCAACGCGTTCCTCCAGGGCGAGACCGCGATGTACATCGACGCGAGCGTCATCACCGGCCCAATCCGCGATCCTGAACTATCTGCGATCACGGGCAAAGTCGGCTACGCCCGCCATCCCGAAGCTCGTACCGGTCTCTCGCAGACGGGCGGGTTCGGCATCGCGATCCCTTCGAATGCACGGAATCCGGAAGCCGCGTTTCTCTTGATGCAGTGGCTTACCAGCCCCGAGATCGAGCGGCGTGCGGTTCTCGACGGAGCGCCTCCTGTGCGGCATTCCACCGTGGATGACCCCGAGATGCAGGAGCAGTTTCCGGAGTTCGAGGTGCTTGCGGAGCAACTGGAGTACGCCAACCCCGACTGGCGCCCGATCATCCCGGAATGGGGAGAGATTAACGAGCAGCTCGGCATCGCGATCAATCAGGTGCTTACCGGGGATAAGACTCCGGAGCAGGCAATGCAGGACGTCGAGCAGCCGATCCGTGACATCATGGAACGCGCAGGGTACTACGACTAAGCGAAACCGCTCTCCGTAACCGCTACGTAACGTAGGCGGCAACGGCAAAGAAGGTAAATCCGGTGGGGCGGGTTGAGCCGTCTCACCGGTTGTAGGAAGCACTCATGTCAACAACGCTTCGCAAATCAGTAACTCCATGGTTGTTCACGCTGCCGGCCTTGGCTTGTATCGTGTTCATCCTTATCGTTCCGGTGCTGTCGGGCGTTCGGCTCAGCTTTTTCGAGTACGCGATGCGCGATTTCGCCGCAGGACGTGACCCAGTCTTCATCGGGCTCGATAACTTCCGGATTCTCTTCAGCAGCGCAAACTTCCAAGCGAGCATCAGGGTTACGCTCGTATTTGTCTCGAGCGTGGTGGTCTTTGAGCTGTTGCTGGGGCTCATTCTTGCATTGCTCATGGAAGGGGGAATCAAGGGCCTGCGCCTGTTTCGCACGCTCTTCATTCTGCCGATCATGATCGCCCCGGTTGTAGTAGGCCTTATTTGGCGCTTCATGTATCACCCTTCGTTCGGGATTCTCAACTATTTCTTGCTTCGCCTCGGGCTAGACCCGATCCCGTGGCTCCATAGTTCCGAGTGGGCTCTACGCTCCGTGATCATCGCCGATGTCTGGCAGTGGACGCCGTTCGTGTTTCTCATACTACTAGCAGGGCTGCAAGGGGTCTCGAAAGACCTCATCGAGGCCGGCATCGTCGACGGGTGTTCGTATCTACAGAATCTGTTTTTCGTGAAGCTTCCGTCTATCGCCTCGATTATCGCTGTTGCGGCGATTCTCCGCTTGATAGACGCGTTCAGAAGTCTCGTCGTTATCTACGTGATGACGTACGGCGGGCCGGGGGTCTCAACAGAGGTTATGTCGCTGCATCTGTATAAGACGGCGTTCATGGCGCAGCGGCTCGGGCGAGCCGCCGCGATAGCGGTAATCCTGCTCGCTATTCTGATTGCTTTGTCCTCGGTCTTGGTCGTGCGGACGCTCCGAACCGAGCGGAAATAGGGGTATAGCGGTATGAAAAGCAGAACACGCAAGCAAATACTCACCGGTTTACGGTATCTCGCGATCATTACCGGAGCGGTCGTCGTACTTTTTCCGATCTATCTGATGCTCACCACCTCGCTGAAGCCTCGTGTTGCGGCGTTCGCGATTCCACCCGAGTGGACCTTCGTCCCAACTCTCAGTAGCTACGCAACCGTGTTGTTCGACGACAACTTCTTGCGCTTTTTCAGCAACAGCGTGCAGGTGGCTTTGGGCGCAACCGTCGGGAGTGTCTTGATTGCGGCGCTTGCCGCGTACGGCATCGTGCGCTTTCGGTTCAAGGGCAGTCAGGTGTTTGTCGGGGGAACACTCGTGCTCAAGATGATCCCGGAGGTTATCTTGGTGGTTCCGGTATTCCTGCTCTGGAACGCGTTCGGCCTTATCAACACACGCATCGGGCTTATTCTGGTCTATGTTGCGCTCAACTTAGCGTTCAACATCTGGATCATTCGAGCGTTCATGATGGAGGTTCCGCGCGAGCTCGAGCAATCGGCCGAGATAGACGGGTGCTCGGAGCTCACGATCTTCAGTCGAATTATTATGCCCCTCATTGCCCCGGGGCTCTCGGTCGCCGCGATTTTCACCTTCCGCCTGGCATGGAACGAGTTCGTGCTCAGCTTGGCGCTCACGAACCGGTTCACTCGAACGCTTCCTGTCGCGGTCTCGATGTACATAACAGATGTCGGTGTGCAGTGGGGACCGATCACCGCGATCGCTACCGTGATCGCGCTGCCGGCGTTTATCTTTACGTTCCTGGCGGCACGTAGCCTGATAAGCGGATTAACCGCGGGAGCCGTGAAAGGATAAGCGGCGGCCTGAGCGCTCGCCATAAAATAGGTGCCGAATCATCAAACCCATTGATCAACAACTATCTGAGGAGGAACGAATGAGTTCACTGGACGCTAATAAGATTTCCCGCAGCAGCTGGCTGCACGACATTTTCCCCGAATGGGGAACCTGGCTCAACGAAGAGATCGAGGAACACGAGGTCAAGCCCGGCACTTTCGCGATGTGGTGGCTCGGTACCACCGGGCTCTGGATCAAGTCTGAGGGTGGGGCGAGCTTCGCGGTAGACTTCTGGGCCGGCAGGGGCCGCTCCACGCACAAGGAGCCTCCGTTTGAAGAAACGAAGGATTTCCAGATGACGCGTATGACCGGTGGCCGTGCGCTTCCTCCCAATCTCAAGGCGTATCCGATGGTGATCGACCCGTTCGCGATCGGAGAGATCAACAAGCTCGACGCTCTGTTCGCTACTCATATCCATGATGATCACATCTGCCCGTATGTTGCCGCCGCGGTGTTGCAGAACACCGACGCGCCGTTCGTCGGTCCGCAGCTCTGTGTTGAGCGTTGGGTCGGCTGGGGCGTTCCTCGCGAGCGCTGCGTCGTGATGAAGCCCGGGGATACCTACAAGATTAAGGACACCGTAGTCCATGCAGTTGAGTCGTTCGATCGCACCGCCTTGATTACCACTCCTCCGGAGGGCGACCTGCGCAACAAGATGCCGGTAGATATGGACGAGCGCGCGGTCAATTTCGTAATCGAGACTCCCGCCGGCACCATCTATGATTCCGGCGACTCGCATTACTCGAACTACTACTACAAACACGGTAAAGACTTTGATATCGACGTATGCCTCGTTTCGTATGGGATTAACCCGCCGGGAAACATGGACAAGGTACCGGCCTCCGACTGTCTTCGGATCGCCGAGGCGCTCGATTCCAAAGTGCTGATTCCGTTTCATCACGACACCTGGACGAACCAGCTGCCTGATGAACACGAGCTTGCTATGCTGTGGAAGTTCAACCAAGAACACCTTCCGTTCAGCCTGTTTCTCTGGAAGACCGGAGCGCGTTACGAGTGGCCGACCGATAAAGGGCGCATGTGGTACCGATATCCGCAGGGCCGCCCGTTTGATTTCTTTACGGACGAACCGAACGTACCGTACAAGGCCTTTCTCTAAGACCGGTATAACGGATTGAGCGGCGCCGGCCTTCGGTGCCGCTCTCGGTCGATGAAACGCGAACGATCAGGATGGTATTACCGATGAAGCAAGATCAGATCAGTCATGCAGCCGTCATAGGCTGCGGGATGATAGGCCCGGATATCGCGACGGTGTTGCTTACGCACGGCGTGAGCGTCGCGCTCGTGGGCATCGACGACGAGAATGTCGCGAACGGGATGCGGAACGTGAAGCGCGATCTCGACGACCTTGAAGCCGCCCGCGTTTTGTCGAAGGACGAGAAACGGGGCGCGCTCGCGCGTCTGTCCGGAGGAACCGGTTACGCCGAAGCGGTAAGCGAAGCAGACCTCGTTTTCGAGGCCGTGCTTGAGGATGTTGGGGTGAAGCAAGCCGTGTTCGCCGAGCTCGAACGCCATGCGAGGCCGGACGCGCTGTTATGCTCGAGCACTTCCGGGTTGTCGCCGCTCGACATCGGCGAGCCGCTGTCCGACAAGGCCCGCATGGCGGTGACGCATTTCTGGAATCCTCCGTATCTCGTTCCGCTGGTGGAGATTGTGCCTCACCCCGAGATGAGCGAAGAATACCGAGCCCGTGTTGAGCGCTTCATTGCGTCGGTCGGCAAAGAGCCGGTTGTCCTCAAAAAAGACATCGCCGGTCACATCGGTAACCGATTGCAGCACGCGCTCTATCGCGAGGCGTTGTACTTGATCGAGCAGGGCGTCGCCACTCCCGACGATATCGACCGCGTGGTGCTCAACAGTTTCGGCCCCCGCTTCTCGGCTATCGGGCCTATGGAGTACTTCGACTCGTGTGGGTTAGACTTGCACCAGAAGGTGCAGAGCTATCTCTATCCTACCCTCTGCAACGCCGAGGCGGTACAAGACGTAGTATTGCGCCGGATCGAGGACGGGAAGCTCGGTTCCAAGACCGGCGAAGGGCTCTACGACTGGTCGGAACGCGACGAGGACGATTTTCGCCGGCGCCGCAATAGCCGGTTTATCGAACGGCTTAGGCAACAGCATCGGACGGAACAGGAGTGAACGAAATGAGTGAGCAAAAAACGGCATTAGTGACCGGCGCGGCCGGCACAATGGGGGCTGCAGCGGCGAGGGGGCTCGCCGAGAGCGGGGTTCGTGTGGTGCTTTCGGACATCAAGCCTGAGCCGCTGGAAGAACTCGCCGCCGGTATCGCGACCGAGACCTACACCAGCGTGTTCGATGTTTCGGATGAACAGGCCTGCAAACAAGCGGTGCAGCAGATCGAGCGGGAGTTCGGTACGATAGACATTCTTGTCAACAACGCCGGCATCCTGTCGAACAACAAGCTCATGAGCACCACCGCCGAGGAATGGCGGAAAGTGCTCGCGGTGAATCTCGACAGCGCCTTTTACCTGACGCAGGCCTGTCTGCCGCAGATGAAAGCAAAGGGCTGGGGCCGGATCATCAACGTCAGCTCGTTCGCGGCCAAATGCGGCGGCATCACCGCCGGTACTACCTACTCGGTCTCGAAAGGCGCCATGATAGCGCTGACGTTCTCGGTCGCGGCCGAAACCGCCGAGAGCGGTGTTACCGTCAACGCGATAGCACCCGCCTACGTGCGCACGCCGATGGTGGAAGAGCAACTAACCGAGGAGCAACGTACCGCCGTTGTGCAGAAGATTCCGGTCAAGCGCTACTGCGAGCCCGATGAGTTTGCTCACGTGGTAAGCTTCTTGGCCTCTCCCAAGGCCGGATTCATCACCGGTGAGGTGATCGATCTCAACGGAGGGCTGCAGTTCGACTAACCTCCCCCGAGCCGGGCTACCCGGCCGCATGCGTCGCGGTCGCTACAGAGTTCAGTGCGAGTTCTGTTGTCAAATCGGCGGTGGTCGGGTATGCTTGGTGAGACGGAGGATCAATGGCTGAAACTGCAGAAAAACTCCAACTCGTTACGTTCCAGCTCGGCGGCGAGCAGTACGGCATTGATATCATGCAGGTTGAGGGAATCGTCCAGGTGGAGGAAGTGCGCCCTATTCCCAACGCGCCCGACTACGTAGAGGGCATCTTCAACCTGCGGGGCGAGATTATACCGGTCATCAACCTGCATCGACGCTTTCATCTCAAGCGTGCGCAACTCAGCGAGGAAGAGCAGCTGCTGAGCGGCTTCGTCATCATTTCGGTGGACGATGTGCATCTCGCCGTGATTATCGACAAGGTCTCCCGCGTCGTCACGATCAACGGGGGCGAGGTGCAGGCACCTCCTCAGATGATCTCCGGGATCGGCGCCGAGTACATTCAGGGCGTCGTGAACCGTGACGATGGGTACCTCATCATACTCGACATTCAGCGTCTGTTCAGCACACGCGAGCTGCGTCAGCTCGAAGGCATGGGACGCTGAGGCCCTTGTGCAGATGATACCATTCAGCAAACCCTCGATAAGACGTGCCGAGATGAACGCCGTCCTGAGTTGTATGGTCTCCGATAACCTCGAGCACGGTAAGGAGGCGCAGGAGCTCGTGGGCCTGGCGTCCGAGGCGCTATCGCGCGCGGGCGGCTCGGCGGTGCGCGAGTATCAACGTGCAATCGAGCTTGCGTTCACGGCGCTGAACCTCGAGCCCGGCGCTACGGTAGCGTTGTCGGCGCTCTGCCCCCGGGCGTACTATGACGCGGCGCTCCGCTTTGGGCTGAGTCCGCTCCTGCTGGACGTGGAGCCGGACACCGGGTTGTTGAAACCCGACTCCGTTGTGGCGCGCCATGCCGAGACACCGTTCTCGGCAATCTGCGTCGCCGACCTGCTCGGGCAACGACAGCCGTTGGCGGCGATTTCCGAGCTCGGCGTCCCAATAATCGAGGACGCCGGTGAGGCGGTAGGCGCCGAGCCCGAGGACGGACTGCAGAGCGATTACACCGTCGTCTCGTTAGAGCCCGAGATGGTTGTGACGGCCGGTGGCGGCAGTCTTGTGCTCGCCGGAGCCAAGAAGCAGCTGCGAGCGCTCCGTAAGCCGGCTGAGCTGCTGTCGTCCGAGCAGTTGCTGCCGGATATGAACGCCTCGCTCGCGCTAACACAGTTCCGCAAACTCGAGGAACTGCTGCGGCGCCGGCACGAGATACGCGAGTACTACGCGCGTGCGCTGCATACGCACCGCACGCTTCCGTACCCGGGCCCCGGGCCGGCGGTGGCGTTCAGCATGCCGGTGGTGCTCGAGACCGATATGCGCAGCGTTGTGGAGTACGCCCGCAAACATGGGGTCACCACTAAGACTGCGTTTGCGCGAACCGCGGTGGCGGTAGAGGACGCGGAGAGCGCGCACGCTGCGGCCGGTGGGGTTGCCGCCGCGCGGGGGTTGCTCCTGCGTTGCCTGTTGTTCCCGATTTATCCCACGCTCACGAATGCGCAGATAGAGAAGATCGGCAAGGTTCTCTCGACGATTCCGTAAAATTTTGCGTTAAGCGAAGCTCTACGGAACCGAAGGCGGTAATATAGGGTAGGGAGTCTTTAGCGAATGACTGTCGATATCCGGCGTGTACTGCTCGTCGCCAACTACCAGAAGCCGGCGGCGAGAGAGCTCGTCGATGAGATCCGCGCGTATCTCGAGCGGCAGGCGATTGCTGTAGTGGTATTTGCGTTCTCCGGCAAGACCGCACCACCCGAGGTGGATTCGTTCGATCTCGCGATCTCGCTCGGGGGCGACGGCACGGTGTTGTTTGCTTCACGATTTCTCTCGTCGCATCGCGTCCCGATCCTCGCCGTCAACCTTGGGGACTTTGGGTTCATCACCGAGATAACGCGCGATGAATGGCAGGTCGCGTTCGAGAAATTTCGCGCCGGGAAGCTTGCGGCGGGCGATCGGCTCGTGCTTGCGGTTGAGGTGTTCCGGGACGGGGTGAAGGTCGCGGAGTTTCAGGGATTGAACGACGCGGTTGTCGCGGCTCAAGGTATCTCCAAAATTGTTAAGCTCTCGCTGGAGCTGCTGGAAGATCGGCTCGGGCCCTATCGCGCCGACGGCATGATTATCGCCACCCCCACCGGCTCAACCGCCTACTCCGCTGCGGCCGGCGGCCCCATCTTGCACCCGGAGATGGAAGCGATCATCATCAACCCGATCTGCCCGTTTACCTTGTCGCACCGCCCGATTGTCGTGCACGCCCAGGAGCGCGTCACGATCGCAATCGAGCCCGAGCAGCGCACCGGTGTCATCCTCACGATAGACGGGCAGACGGTCTACACGCTCGAGCCGGGGGACACGGTGCGCGTCTGTCGCTCGCCCGACAAGGTTCGTATCATTCGCTCCGACAAGCGCACCTTCTATGAGGTCCTGCGCACAAAACTCAACTGGTCAGGAGGCCCCGATGCTTGAGGAGTTGAGTGTACGAAACTACGCCTTGATCGAGCAGGCGCACCTAACGTTTGGAAGCGGGTTCAATGTGCTCACCGGCGAGACCGGGGCGGGAAAGTCGATCCTTGTCGGGGCCTTGTCGTTGCTGTACGGCGGCAAGGCCGACACCGAGGCTATCCGCACCGGGTCCGATGAAGCGGTTGTCTCGGGGGTGTTTGTGGTGGACGACAATGCCGAGGTCGGCGGGTGGTTGAGCGAGCGCGGCATAGAGCCGGAGGACGGGAGGGTCGTTGTACGGCGCACCGTGAAGCGCGCCGGACGTGGGCCGATCTACTTACAGTCTACTCCCACCACGCGGGCCGAGCTTGCCGAGTTCAGTAGCATGCTGCTCGATCTGCACGGGCAGCACGAGCATCAATCGCTGCTCTCCGAGGATCAGCACCGACGCTTGCTCGATCGCTACGCCGGCATCGAGAACGAGGTTGATGACCTCCAACGCCGCTTCCAGGAGATGAGCGCAGCGAAGCGGCGCTATGACGAGCTGGTTGCCGCGGAGCAGAACCGCGAGCGCGAACGCGAGTTGCTGGAGTTCGCGGTAACCGAGATCGCCGAAGCCGATCTCAAGCCCGGTGAGGAAGAAGAGCTCGACCAGGAGCGGCGGATTCTGTCGCAGCACGAGAAGCTGTTTGCGCAGCTCGACCAGAGTTACGCCTCGCTTGCCGAGAGTCACGGCGGTGCGCTGCTGCGAATGCGCGAGGCGCGCGCCGGTCTTGCCGGCGCTGCCGAGATCGACGACTCACTTGCAGATGCCTCTCAGAGGCTCGATTCGCTGTTTTACGATCTCGAGGACCTCGCCGAGGAGCTTCGCGGGCATCGTCAAACTATTGAGTTCACGCCTGAGCGCCTGGAGGCCTGCGAGGACCGGCTGGCGTTGATTCATCGGCTCGAGAAGAAGTACGGGGCTGAGATCGGTGATGTGCTGCGGTATCACGACGAGGCGCAGCAGAAGCTCACTGCGCTGGAGAACTTCGAGACCGAGAAGGCCGCACTTGCCGACGAAATCGCCGAGCGCGAGCGCGATGTACGTGCGCTGGCGCAGCAGATCTCCAAATCGCGCGCGGATGCCGCCGAACGCATCTCGAAGGCGATTCTTGAGGTGTTGCAGACCCTCGGGATGGCCGCTGCGCAGTTTGAGGTGCGCTTAACGCGTAAACAGTCGGCCGACGGTAAACCGGTATGCGGTCCCACCGGTCTTGACGCGGTCGCGTTCATGATCGCCCCAAACACCGGAGAGCCGCTCAAGCCCCTGCGCAGTATCGCCAGTGGTGGAGAGATCTCGCGCGTTATGCTCGCGATCAAGACTATCTTGGCGGCCAGCGATTCTATCGGCTGTCTCGTGTTCGACGAGGTAGATGCCGGGATCGGCGGCGAGATCGCGGTAGCGGTCGGCGAGCATCTTCAGGCGCTCTCGGGATTCAAGCAAGTACTTTGCATAACGCATCTTGCCACAATAGCCGCACGTGCCGATAATCATATACGCGTTGAGAAGCGCGTGGAGGGTGCTCGCACCGTGACGCGCATAGGGGAGATTAGTGGCGACCAGCGCAAACAAGAGATCGCACGCATGCTCGCAGGCGACCGCGAGGCCGAGGTCTCGTTGTCGCACGCCGAGGAGCTGCTGTTGCGCTACCGGGAAGCCGCCGGCGAGTAATGTCGGCGGCGCAGGCAGCGGCGGCGCGAGGGGTGACGGGGCAGGCGCCGACGGTGCTCGCAGGGGAACGCAGTAATGGCGAAAATCAGTCCGGAAGCGAAACATCGTTACGCTGAAAAAGTAAAGGAATACAAGAAGGCCGCCGAGGCGATCGTCGAGCGCGAGAAGAGCATCGTAAAGACCATGAACGAGGACGACGAGCGCGGCAACGTCCACAAGTCCGTCACATTAGCGGAGGAGCGCCTGAATCTGGCGTCCTACTACCTGCTGCTCAACCGCGTTTCGCTCGCGCTGCTTAGTACGCGCAATGAGGGCTTTTTGAACGATGCTCGCAAGAGCTGCTACCAAGCGATTATCTACCTCGAGGACGTCGTTACCGACTACCTAGACGTGCCGTACTCCGAATACGAAGATCGTCTTGAGTTGATGGAACAGTACGACGACGAGCGACGTTGCTATCTCGCGCGCAAACTTGGGCTCACGATACAGCTGGTGAAGGACGCGTTCGGTGAGAACTCGAAATGGAAGTGGTCGTTTGTGGAGCTCGAGGGCCGATACGCGACCGTAGTCAAGAACCTGATCGATCTCCGCCATGTTGTCGAGGGGCTTGATCCGCGCGCGCCGGGATACGAATCGCGCGTTACGCTTATGGCGCTGTGCAAGGCTCGGCTCGCGCGCGCCGCCGATCGGTATCGTGAGCGCTACGAGCTCTCCACCGGCCGAATAGACGACTTCAAACGGGCTATATCGTATCTCTCGGCGTTGCGGCGCATTCATGCCATTCTCGCCGAGAACGACGACGCCGAGCAGGTCAAGAAGAAACTCGAGGTCTGGAAGGCGAAGATGAACTCAGACGAGCAACGCTCCGAGGCAGGCAGCAAGAACGCGGAAGCGCAGCGCCGGCAAGCGAAGTCGCAGTCGGGCCGACGCTGACCGTTGCCGGCTTCCGTGCCTTCTTGGCCTTCTTGAGCGTCGGTTACTCCCCGGGGTTGGGATCGGCGGCGGGGTTGGGGCCGGGGCTGCCGAGCCCGTGCAACGAATCGAACGGCAGGAGCGCCCCGGCGGTCGTGTCGATGATCGCGGTCCCGGGGTTCTCTGCATCTTCACAGTACACCGGCATCTCGGGCGCCGCGAACTCGCGAATAACCTGTCGACAGGCGCCGCACGGTCCCACCGGTTCATCGGCGTCAGGGGTCGAGATCGCAAGCGCTCGGAAGCTGGTGTGCCCCGCGGACACCGCGCTCACGATCGCGGTTCGCTCCGCGCAGATCGTTAGTCCGTAGGATCTATTCTCGACGTTCGCACCGGTAATCACCGTTCCGTCCTCGCATAGTACCGCAGCGCCGACCCGGAACCGAGAGTACGGGACGTATGCGAAAGCCGCCGCGTTATGCGCTATCTGAAGTAGCGTTTCTTTCGTCACATCTTGCTCCTTTGGTGCCTCATTGTCGTCACTCATCCGCGACGACGCGTAGCGACTGCCGCCAACGTTGACAGCAGGTGAGGCCTTCGATAGGATACCGCCGAGTGCCGCCCTCGTACAAGCGGTATAGCACCGCGCGGGTACGGAAATAGCGGCCGGGGATTATCGACGGTATGCGAACAATCAAGACACTGTTGCTGCTCGTAACGCTCGCGTTGGTGTACAGCGTGCTCATTCCTTCACGCTTGAGCCTCGAGCCTATCCAGCGTGTGCGATTCGTTACTACGCTTGTGCCGGACACCGAGAACGCGGTCCCCGGCGAGAGAGCGGCGACCAACGGCGAGCAGCCGCCCGTGACCCACGAGGCCCGCGGAAACGGTTCAGGACGCGAGGCTCGGATCCGGCCGTTTCGAGGGGAAAATCGCTTTGGGTATATCCGGAGTGACGGCACGGTCAAGCAGGATGAAGCGATCGCCTACGGAGTGACGGTTGCCGATACGCACTATGTGGCGTATGACCGCGCGCCGCAAGAGTTGGTGGTTCGAGCTCCCGGGGGAGGCGCGCTCGCGACGCTGCCGAAAAGCGGTTATCCGGTTGCTGCCGAGAACCGGGTGTACGTTCTCGATCCGGCCCAAGACGGCATCACCGCTTACGAGCTCAACTCCGGAACGCGGGAACTCTGGAGCCGGCGGTTTTCGTCGCCTCTTACCGATCTTGACGCCGCCTCCGGCGCGCTGCTGGTGGGATTGCTCGACGGCACTGCGCAGTACATAAACGCAGACGGGGAGGCGCTGCAGCTTGGTCTCGAGCATGAAGGTGGGTTGGAAAGCGAGGTCGAGGTTGTCTACGCGGTGGCGTTATCAAATGGGGCCGGCACGCTCGCGCTTCTTGCCGGGCTTCGTCCGCAGCGGCTGTTGGTGTACGAGCTCAACGAGGACGGGGGCTTTGAGTTGCTGCACCAACGCACGCTCGAGCACGCCCGCCGCGGGCCGAGTTTGCTCCGTTTTGCGCCGGAAGGCGATCGCCTCGTGTATGAGCACGGCGAGGTGTTGACCGAGTTATCGCTACGCAACTTCGAGCACGCCGAGCTTGGATTGCCTGCGGCTGTGGGCTCGCTTGCGCTGGGAGCACCCGACAGGCCCAGTGCGTTCGTGGTCCATGGTGATGAGATGAGCGAGTTCCTCATGCTCGCCCCTAATCGTAGTACCATCATGCAGTCTCGGTTGAGTGAGGAGGACACATTCGTCGTCGGGGGCGATGAGTGTCACCTCCTCGGAATCGGGGAGGTTCGAGTTTGTCTCGAGATTACCGGCGGATAGCGGGCCACATCGGTCGGGCTCTCTTTCTGTTTTGCTGCGCCATAGCGGTGCCTTCGCTGGTGTCCGCTTGGCAATGGCCGATCGCCGAGTTCGAGCTCGTGCGCAGTTTTGGAACACGTCTTGGAGAGTACGTCTTGCCGGGTGTGGATCTCCTCGCGGAGCCCGGAAGCGAACTGCACCCGGTTGAGGAAGGAGAGGTTGTGTATCGCAGCGGTGAGTACGACGGTTTGCGCGGACTGCATGCTCCGCTCGGCAGCGTGGTGGCTCTCGAGCACGAGCGTGGCTTTCGCTCTCTTTACAGTTATCTTTCGCCCCAACAGGTCGCCGCGCTGCCCCTCGAACTGAGTCGCGCCGACACGCTCGGACCGGCCGGACTGGGCGGGTTCGGCGAACCGGGCACGCTCCGCTTGCAGGTCTTCGACATAGAACGTCGCGGGCGGGTAAATCCGGAACTTCTTCTTCCCCACTACCGTGCCATGAGGGCGCCCGTTATCGAAGCCGTCGCGCTGCTCGTGGGCGACAACCCGCTAATGCCGGAGGAGGCCACGGAGCTCGAGGCCGGTTCCTATTCCGTGTTGGTTGAAACCTATGACACCGCATACGCCGCAGCCGGTGCAGCCCGCTTGAGTCCGTATCACGTTATACTCGAGAGCCCAGACGGCGATCTGCAGGAGGTCACTCTCGAGTTGGAGCGCGTCGCCGAGCGCCGGCAGTGGATCAACGCGCGGCCGGCGAGCGAGCTGGTCTACGCGGCGTCGCGATACGCAGTCGGCGAGGTTGAGGTGACCGACGAGGCGCGCGAGTATCGCGTAACGGTAGCCGATCATCTCGGCAACCTATCATCGTACGCTTTCACGGTGCCCCCGGCGCAGAGGCCCGACGAAACTGGTGTTCAAGCCCAGGCGGCCGGTGGCCAAGAATGAAGACGTTTTCCAAACGCCCAAACGACGCCGAGCGCCGGCAACGCGTGCCGTGCGTCGTGTGCGCGAGCAAAGACTTTGCGCCGCACTGGGATTGTGGCGAGTTTGGATTTGTCCGCTGCCGTAGGTGTGGGCATATCTGTCAGAATCCGCTGCCGATTGCGGAGGACGTACAACAGCGCTACGACGATGAGTACTTCGAGTATGAGCGAGAGAACGATCGCGCATTCCTCGACCTGATGCTCCGCGGACTCGCGGATGTGTCGTTCGAGCGATGGACACCGCAGCTGCCGCAGCCGGTGCGCCTTCTCGACATCGGGTGCGCCACCGGAGCCCTGCTCGAGTACGCGCGCGACCGCTACGGCTGGGATGTACAGGGCGTTGAGGTCTGCCGGCCGGCGGCTCGCTACGGCGTTGAGCGGCGCGGCGTACCGATCGCGATCAGTACCCTCGAGCAAGCTGGGTTTTGTGACGGCCGGTTTTCGTTGGTGCATTTTTCGCATCTGATCGAGCACCTGCCGGACCCGCGCAGCTTCTTGGGCGAGGTTTACCGGGTGCTTGCACCCCGGGGGCGGGTAGTGGTGGTTACCCCCGACACCGCCGGGTTGCAGGCGCGACTGTTCGGTCGTCGCTGGCGCTCCGCGATCGCCGATCACCTGCATTTGTTTTCTCGCTATGGGCTGCAGCGGCTATTGGTTGAGTCGGGGTTCGAGGTGCTGCGACGAGCCTTCTGGGGAGGGCTCGCAGCCGGAACCGCGCCGGCGCTGCTCAAGCGGCCGGCCGACTGGGGCGCGAAACGCTTCGGGTTCGGTGACGTTATGCTGCTTCTGGCCGAGCGAGCGAGGTAGCATTACCGGTTGGAACGGTAGCATTACGCAGGTAAGCCGTGCAAATGCGCGACTTGACAGTCGTCATCGCTTTTCCTACGATGCGAAGGAATATGATTCGAGAACGGCTTCAGGAGCTAACCGGAGAACAGCTGCACCGGTTGGCCGATCGGTACGAGCTCGACAGTCCCGGCGAGATGACGCGCGACGAGCTGATCGAGGCGGTAGCGGAGGCGATCAACGAGCATCGCCTCGAACGCGAAGCAGGCAACGATCATCCGGTTGCCGTGCAAGAAAAAAAGTATGAGTTCTATATTGACGCGGTGCTCGACGGGGCCGAGGCTCGCTCGGTTGAGGTAGACGATTGGGATCTACCGGAGCAGTACAACGAGACGCGCATCGTACTGTTGCTACGAGACCCGTCCTGGGCGTACGTCTACTGGGAAATCAACGAATCGTATCTATCGAGGCTCGCTGAGGACTGCGCGTCAGCCGATGCCGACGAGTCGTCTGAGGAAGAAGAACAGGAATTCGGTATAGAGTTCGACGGGCTGGCGCTGCGCGTGCACGAGCTACCGCATCCGGATGCTGAGTATAGCAAGGCGTTGTACACCTTTACGATTCCGGTGCAGCTCGAGGATCACAGCTGGTACATTAACCTTCCTAAGGTAGGAACACACTACTGCACCTCGATAGTCGCTCACACCGCCGATTGTGTGCAGACGCTCGCGGTATCAAACGTCGTGTCGGTACCTCCGGGGGACCTTGAGTCGCCGATCGACGAGAACCCCGATGCACCGGCGAATCGCGTCCTTTCTCTTACTAACCTCGACAGGATGCCGGTGGAGACATACTCCAACCGGATGCCCCAGCGCCTGATCTCGCTACCGGATGAGTAATCGTGGTGAGCTACAGCTAGGGTATCTTCCGTAACGCAAATGCTTGTAATCGTAAGGGGCCCGAGGAGTTATTAATGCCGAACGGATACTTGCTTCTAGTCATGCACGCGCATCTGCCGTTTGTGCGCCATCCCGAGCACCACTGGTTCCTCGAAGAGAACTGGCTGTTCGAGGCCATCTCCGAGACCTATTTGCCGTTACTGCGCGTTATGGAGCGTCTCGAAACCGACGGGGTCCCGTTCCGCCTGAGTATCTCGATCTCCCCCACGCTCTCGGCGATGCTGCGAGACGAGCTTCTGCAGCAACGCTATCTTCGTCACCTCGAACTCATGTGCGAGCTGGCCGATCGAGAGCTCGAGCGCACAAGCGACGACGAGCGCTTTCACAAAGTCGCCCGCATGTATAAGCGGCTGTTTGCCGAGAACCTGAGCGACTTCGTGGAAAAGTACGATCACAACGTGCTCAAAGGCTTCGATTACTACTCCAAGCGAGGCAAGCTCGAGCTGCTTACCACGGCTGCCACGCATGCGTATCTGCCGCTCTATCAGCAGTACCCCGAAGCCATCAAGGCGCAGGTGCAGGTAGCGGTAGATCAGCACCGAAAGGTCTTTGGAAAACCCCCGAAGGGCTTCTGGCTTCCCGAGTGCGGATACTTCCCGGGGCTGGAAGAGGAACTCAAGGATCAGGGACTACGGTACTTTTTCTCGGCGAGTCACGGTATCCTGTACGGGTACACCAAGCCGGAGAACGGGGTATACAAACCTACTCGCTGCCCTAACGGCCTTGCGGTGTTTGGGCGCGACGTAGACTCAGCGAACGCGGTGTGGTCGTCCGAGGAAGGCTATCCCGGGGATCCGTCCTACCGCGACTTCTACCGCGATATCGGGTTCGACCTGCCGCTCGATTATATCGGGGATTACATCCACGAAGACGGTATCCGGATTCACACCGGGTTCAAGTATCACGCGATCACCGACAAAAGCGACCCAAACAAACGACCATACGATCCCGACGAAGCGGCTCGCACCGTGGAGGCTCATGCCGAGAACTTCATCTATAATCAGAAGAAGCAGCTCAAGAAGCTCGGCAAGATCATGTCTGAGCCTCCGGTGATTACCGGCCCGTTCGACGCCGAGTTGTTCGGTCACTGGTGGTTTGAGGGGCCGCAATGGATCGAGAGCGTTATCCGTAAGCTCCATGCCGAGGATACCGGTATCGAGATGGTCACCGGCGCGGAGTATCTCAAGCAGTACACCGAGTTGCAGGAGGTGCAGCCGGCGTTCTCGAGTTGGGGGAACAAGGGATACTCCGAGGTCTGGCTCGACAGCTCAAACGACTGGATCTACCGCCATCTGCACAAGATCGTCGAACGCATGATAGACCTCGTCGATCGATTTCCGAACGAAAGCGGGCTTAAAAGGCGCTTTCTCGAACAGGCCGCCCGCGAGGTTCTGCTGAGCCAGGCCTCCGACTGGCCGTTCATCATGCGAGCCGGGACGAACGTGACGTACGCGGTTCGCCGCATCAAGGAACACGTGAAGAACTTCACCACGGTCTACGACTCGCTGAGTCGCGGTGAGGTCAGCACCGAGTGGCTCACCTCGGTAGAGCGTCGGCACAATATCTTTCCGGATATCGACTATCGTGTCTTTGCCCGTAACGCCAGGCGGCACGAATACTCATCACAACCGAAGCATCACACCTAACGGTTGACCGCGTGTAAAGGCGCCGATCTTCCTCGCGGTTCCGGGTTTCACGGTCCCCCTCCTGCAGTACTACACACCTGTTAAGCGGTCGCGGAAATTTTGGTAATTCGCTTCTCCCGATTCTGTCCACTGAGTTGACATGGCCGTAGTTTGCACTAAAATGGTGTGTCAGTGGGTAATTGTGGGAAAAATTAGGAAATGGTGGGCAGTTGGGGATGATAACCGGCCAGTTTCACAACGCATTGGACGAGAAAGGCCGGCTATCGGTGCCGCAACGGCTCCGGTCGGCGATCGCCGGCACGCAGCTGGTGATTACCCGAGGTATCGACAACTGCCTCTGGGTCTTTCCACCGGACGAGTGGCAGGGAATCTCCGACAGCCTGATGGACGCGGCTTCCCCGTTTACCAAGAAGGCTCGGCTTCTGCAGCGGCGCATTATCGCTCCGGCTCAGGAGGTAGAGATCGACAAGGCCGGGAGGATCACGATTCCTCAAGCGCTCAAGGAGGCGGTGGGGCTTAGAAAGGACTGCATTATTCTCGGAATAAAGAAGTACATTGAGATCTGGGACGTAGAAGAGTATGACCGGTATCTCGCGGAACACGAACATGATTTCCAGGAAGCGGCGGAAGAACTGGGAGGGCTCGTCTCCTTTTAACGATCGCTGCTAAGATCGAACCGGGGCGCATATGGATATTAGTCATGCATCGGTACTACCCGAGGAAGTTCTGCACTACCTCGCGGTGGACGACACCGAGCATTTGTTGCTGGACGCCACGGTGGGAGAAGGCGGGCATTCGTACGCATTCTTGGAACGCTTTCCGAACCTGCGAGTTATTGGGTTGGACGCGGATTCGCGCATCCTGGGCCGAGCGCGCGAGCGCTTGGCCCGCTTTGGCGATCGGGTCGAGCTCCTGCACACCTGGTTCGACGCTCATTTCGAACGCGAGTTGAGCGCGGAGCGGGATCGGGAGCGACCGACGCGCATCCTGTTCGACCTCGGCGTTTCGTCGTTTCATTTCAAGGCTTCCGGTGGTGGGTTCAGTTTTCGTGAAGATGAACCGCTGGATATGCGCTTGAACCATGACGAAAGCGAGGACGCCGCCGACCTGGTCAACAGTCTTCCACAAGATGAGCTCGCGGCGCTGATCTATCGCTACGGAGAGGAGCGCTACTCGCGGCGGATTGCCGGTGCCATTGTGCGGCGCCGCTCCGAAAGCCCGTTGCGAAGCAGCGCTGAGCTCGCCGATCTGGTGTATCACGCGGTTCCGGCGCCGTACCGGCGCGGCAGGATTCATCCTGCTACGCGCACCTTTCAGGCGCTTCGCATCGCGGTCAATCAGGAGCTCGAGCGTATTGAACGGGCGCTCGCCGGAGCGATCGATCTGCTCGTGCCCGGCGGCGTTATCGGAGTGATTGCGTTTCACTCGCTTGAGGATCGCATCGTGAAACGGATGTTTCGCGAGAAGAGTAGGGCATGTACCTGTCCGCCGGAGATGCCGATCTGTAAATGTGGGGGTGTGCCGGTTCTTGAGTTGATAACTCGCAAGCCGGTGTTCGCCTCAGAGACCGAGCGTGAGCAGAATCCCGCTTCCCGAACCGCGCGGCTCCGGGTAGCGCGAAAGTGTTGACGCCGAACAAGAAAGGGTGGCTACGCGCGATGAAAACCTCGGTATTGCTGGGGCTGGCGGCATTGATTCCTGCGCTTTTGTTTGCAAACGTGGTGCAAGGATTTCGCTTCGAGCGGCAGGAACGCGCGATCTCGAGTCTGCAACGCGAGCAGCACGAGCTATTTGAAGAGAACAAGCGTGCGATCACCGGTATCGCGATGCTCCGGTCGCCGACACGGCTGCGGCGTATCGCGATCGAGGACCTTGAGCTTGAAATGATTACTCCGGAGCGCATCTTGACGATAGAACTGCCGAGCGGGAGACACAATGGCGACGGCGCGTACCTCAGATAGCCGAACCAATCTCGCGTATCGCGCCGACGAGCTTGCCTCCCGTTGTGAAGGTAGGCTCCTCGGCTCGGATACGGTGGTAATCACGCGTTTCGAGATAGACTCACGGTTGTGCCGTCCGGGAGCGCTCTTCGTAGCGCTCGCAGGCGAGCGGCAAAACGGGCACGATTTTCTTGGGGATGCGTTTGCGCGAGGAGCGAACGCGGCGCTGGTAACGCACGAGTTTGTACTTGAGCAGCCCGATATTGTTGCGCGGATCTTGGGACACCCCGAGAACGCACCGGCGCTGATCGCGGTCGACGACCCGCTCCGCGCCTTGCAGGAGCTCGCACGCCGGCGGTTGAGCGAATTCCGCGATCTGGTGCGCATAGCGGTTACCGGCAGCAACGGGAAAACCACAACCAAGGAGCTGATCGCCGGCGTCCTCGCGCACGCCGCTCCGACCTATCGCAGCGGCGGCAACTTCAACTCCGAGATCGGCGTCCCGCTGTCGGTCTTTGAGGTTACGACCGAGCATCGATACGCCGTGTTTGAGTGCGCTATGAATCATCCCGGCGAGATCGGGCTGCTTGCCGATATCGTGCACCCGGAGATCGCACTGATAACGAACATCGCCCCGGCGCACATAGGCTTTCTCGGAAGCCTTGAGGCAATAGCGGCCGAGAAGAAGGCGATCTTCTCGACCTTCACCGGCAAGCAGCACGGCTTCGTGTTCGACGGTGATCGATTCGAACCGTACCTCACCGAAGGTGTCAACGGAACGGTGGAGCGCTTCGGCGAGAGCTCTACCCCCGGTTACGAGGGCTGCGAGCTCAACGGTCTGCTTGGAAGCACGATCCGCTGGCGCGGGCGCGCAATTCGGGTTCGGCTCCCTGGCTTCCATAACGTTCGCAACGCGCTCGCAGCTATCTCGGTGGCGCTGAAGCTCGGGTGCTCCAACGACGCAATCGTGCGCGGTATCGAAGAGACCGCGGCGTTGTTCGGTCGCGGCGAGCTTATCACCGTCCGGCGAGAGGACGGGGCGATAACGGTACTGCAGGATTGCTACAACGCCAATCAACACTCGGTGGAGGCGGCGATCGAACTGCTCGACGACACCGAGTGGGACGGTCGAAAAATCCTGGTGCTCGGTGCGATGAAGGAACTCGGTGAGTTCGCCGGAGAGCAGCACCGCGGGGTTCTCGAGCGCGCGCGTGCGAGCAGCGCCGATGCGGTCTATCTGTTGGGCGAGGAGTTCGTCGCGGCGTTCGAGGCGTGCAGCTTTGAAGCCGAGCCGAGCGGTACGGCCCCCCGGGAGGGCGGCCTCCGGCAACAGCTCGTCGCTGAAACCGAGTTCGAGGAAGTTGTGCAGCGCCTGCACGCCGATCTGCGTGCCGGCGATCTGGTGCTTCTGAAAGGAAGTCGTGGCATGGCGCTTGAGCGCGTTACCGCGCGGTTGGAGGCGGGTCGTGTTTAAGGAATTCGTTTATCCGTTGGTTCAGTACTTCACGCCGTTGAACGTTTTTCGCTATATCACCTTTCGCGCCGCGTACGCGGCGGTGACGGCGCTGTTGGTCTGCTTTGTGTTCGGCCCTACCATCATTGAGTTGCTTCGTCGCAGAGAGATGGGCGAGGAGATTCGAGGTGACGGTCCTGAGACGCATCTCGCGAAATCGGGAACCCCTACGATGGGTGGGTTGATGATTATCCTCGCGATCACGGTTTCGGCGCTGCTCTGGATGAATGTGCGCAACCTGTACGCTTGGGTGGGGTTGCTCACGATCCTCGCGTTCGGCGCGATCGGGTTCATCGACGACATGCTCAAGCATCGGCGAGGTAACTCGGCCGGGATGCGGGGCCGGATCAAGCTGTTCGGGCAGATAGGGGTTTCGCTCGCGGTTGCCCTGACGCTTTACCATGGCGGCGGCGAGCACACCACGCTTCTGTACCTACCGTTTCTCAAACATCCGGTCATAGATCTTTCGTTGCTCTATATCCCGTTTGCGGTGCTGTTGCTGGTCGCAACCACGAACGCCGTAAACCTTACCGACGGCCTCGACGGCTTGGCGACCGGCTTGGTGATCATGGCGGGGCTGACCTTCACGGTGCTCGCCTACCTCACCGGTCGGGTAGACTACGCCGAGTACCTCCAGATTCCGTACTTGGTAGGAGCCGGGGAGCTCGCGGTGCTGGGGCTCGGCGTGGTGGGCGCCGCGATCGGGTTTCTCTGGTATAACGCGCATCCGGCCGAGGTGATGATGGGCGACACCGGCAGCCTGGCCCTCGGCGGGGCGCTGGGTGTAATGGCGCTGATGCTCAAGAAGGAAGTGCTCTTGATCGTGATCGGCGGGGTGTTCGTGATCGAGGTGTTGTCGGTGATCATTCAGGTGGTGTCGTATCGCCTGCGTGCGAAGCGCGTGTTTCTCATGGCGCCGCTACATCACCACTTCGAGCTCAAGGGCTGGCCCGAGTCGAAGGTAGTGTTGCGTTTCTGGATTCTAGGTGGGTTGTTCGCGATTTTGAGTCTCTCGACGCTGAAGCTTCGCTGAGGGAAGCCGGCGAAGAATGGACGGGGCCAGAATGGACGGGGTAATGATGAGTCAGATATTCATCGTTGAACAGGTAAGCTCGCGCAAGCGGCCGGTGGATCCGGTACTGCTCGCGGTGTTGGTGTTGCTCGTGGGCTCCGGCATCTCGATCCTGTTCTCGTCGTCTTACTTTCGTGCCGAGCGTCTGTTCGCCGACCCGTATTATTTCTTGCGCCGGCAGGCGCTCTGGATCTCGCTCGGGGTTCTGGTGGCGTTTGCGGCGTCGCGAGTCTCAACCGAGTGGCTTCGAAGGCAGACCCCAATCTTGCTCGCTATCGCGCTCGCGGCGATGTTTGTGAGCTTCATCCCCGGCGTAGGAGTGCAGTTCCTCGGCGCTCGCCGCTGGATTTTTGTGTTTGGGCTTTCGTTTCAGCCCTCCGAGCTGGTGAAGCTCGCGCTGGTGATCTACCTTGCGCATATTCTCAGCCGAAAACAGGAACAGCTCGACGACCTCGTGAACGCGCTGTTGCCGCCGATCATTGTGGTCGCGCTGTTCTCGGCGCTGATCTATCATCAGAACGATTTCTCGACCGCGGTATTCGTGATGGTGCTGTCGTTGGCGATGTTCTTCGTGGCGGGGGTCCCGCTACGGTACTTCTTTAGTCTCGCGATCATGACCTTACCGATCTCCACAATTCTGTTGCTGAGCCGCGAACACCGGGTGAAGCGCATTCTCGCGTTCGTGGAGCCGAGTCGCGATCCGGCCGGTACCGGCTATCAGATGCTTGCTTCTCAAAGCGCCTTGACGCGCGGCGGGTTCTGGGGCGCGGGAATCGGCGGCAGCACCCAGAAGTTCGGCGGATTGCCGGAGGCCCACTCCGATTTTGTGTTCGCGATTCTTGCCGAGGAGTTGGGGTTTCTCGGTGTGCTCTCGGTCGTGGGCTTGTTCGGCGTGTTCGCGTATCGCGGGTATAGGGTCGCGTATCACCTCGAGGATACCTTTCGCTCGTCCCTTGCGTTCGGGCTCACATCGGCGGTGTTGTTGCAGAGCATGCTGAATATGGCGGTTGTTTCGGGGCTGGTTCCCTCAACCGGTATTCCGCTTCCGTTTTTCTCTACCGGCGGATCCTCGGTGTTCGTGACGTTGATTATGTGCGGCCTCCTTCTGAACCTCTCGCGTGATTTGACGGGGGAAGCCCGTGGCTGAGCTCGTAATCGGGCGGCGCCCCGCCGGGAGTAAGCGCAGGAGAACCCGCTCCGGAAACGCAGTCATGCGATTGGTGCTGTTGGCGGGCGTGGCGCTCGTCGTCATCACCGCCGCCGAGGCTGTGTTGCAGTTCTTGCTCGCCGACCGCTTTGCGGTAACCGAGATCGCGGTGCGTAGCGACCTTGCTATCTCGCGCGACCGGCTGCTCGAGGTTGCGGGAGTTCGAGAAGGTGTGAGTTACTTCGATCTCGATCTCGAGCGGATCGAGGCGCGCGTGGCGGCGCTCCCGCAGGTGCGCTCGGTCGATGTCGCAAAGAGCTTCCCGAACCGCGTGAGTATCACGGTAGAAGCCCGCGCTCCGCTTGCGGTGGCCTTCGGCGAGCTCAACGGAAGCCTTACGCCTCTGGTGATAGACGTCGCCGGGGTGGTGTTCGATCACTCGGCGGCGCTCGCCGATTGGGATCTGCCGATTATCTCGGGCCTACGTTTTGAGGGCGAACAGCTCGGCGCTCGCATGCCCGAACGGGTACGCCCGTTTCTCGAAAGCCTCGGAGTGCTTCAGGAAGAAGCTCCTGAGTTGTTGAGCGAGTTCTCGGAGTTCCGACTTTCGGGAACGGCCGGTAGCGGCGTTGAGGTGGTCGCGTATCCGGCGTCGTTCCGCACGCCGGTGCGGCTGGGTGACCAGATTACTGAGGATTTGCTAAAGTACGCCATTATGGTGTTGGACTTGATGAAGGACGACGAGAGCTTCGGCAGCAATGTCGTAGAGCTCGATTTTCGTACCGGGCAGGCCGTGTTGCGGTCGGCGCAAGAGTGAGGCGCGTGTGGACGATAGCATTGTCGGCTTAGACATCGGCACGACAAAAGTCACCGCGGTCATCGGTGAGTTCGACGAGAACGACGAACTCGAGATCGTTGGGGTCGGCGAGGCTCCGTCCGATGGTCTGCGCCGTGGGGTCGTCATCAACATCGAGTCTACCCTGCGATCGGTGCACGCCGCGATAGAAGCGGCTGAGCAGATGGCCGGGCGCGAGGTTCAATCGGTGATCACCGGCATCGCCGGCGGCCACATCGAAGGCTTGAACTCACGCGGAGTCGTCGCGGTCACCGGTAAAGGACGCGAAATCACGCACAGCGACCTCAATCGCGTGATCGATGCCGCTAAAGCCGTTGTTATTCCGATGGACCGCGAGGTGCTGCACGTGATCCCGCAGGAGTTCATCGTCGACGACCAAGGCGGCATCAAGAACCCGCTCGATATGATCGGCGTGCGGCTCGAAGCCGAGGTGCATATCATAACCGGCTCGGTGACATCGGCCCAGAACCTCGTGAAATGCGTGAACCGGGCCGGATTCAAGGTCTCGAGTTTTGTGCTGGACTCACTTGCTTCGGCTCGCGCGGTGCTGTCGCGTGACGAGCAGGAGCTCGGAGTGCTTCTGATTGACCTCGGCGGCGGAACCACCGATATACTGATCTACCGCGACGGCGCGCCGTACTTCACGAGTGTGGTCCCGATCGGTGGGCGGCAGGTCACGTCCGATATCTCGATCATGTTGAAAACGCCGACCGAGGCGGCGGAAAAACTCAAGAAGCAAGCCGGATGCTGTTACCAGCCGATGGTTGAGCCCGGCGAGCCGGTGATTATTCCGGGAGTAGGCGGGCGCCCTCCGCTCTCGATAGACCGAACCAAGCTCAGCGCCATCATCCAGCCGCGTATGGCCGAGATCTTGAGCATGGTGCGAGAGAAGGTCGAAAAGAAGGGCTATCTGCAGCAGCTCGGCGGCGGCGTTGTGCTAACCGGCGGTGGGGCTCTGTTGCCGGGGACGGTAGAGCTTGCGCAGGAGATCTTTGGAACCGCGGCGCGTATCGGGCGGCCGGGCAACCACGGCGGTTTGACCGAGCAGTACCAAAGCGCCGAGTTCTCAACCGCGGTAGGATTAGTACTGTACGGCGCCGGTGAGTTGACGCCGGACAGCGGAGCGCGAACCACGACCCGGGACGGCGGGTCGCTACTCGGAGGATTTAAGCGCTGGATACGCAACTTTTTTGAGTAACGGAGAAACGATACAGAAAAGAGCGGCGGCGCGTTAGGCGCCGCACGGCGGCTGTGGGGACAGTCGGCGGACACGCTATCGGATACTTCTTCTTGGGAGGGGAGTATGAAGTTTGAGAAGTTCGACGAGAACGCCGGCCTGCAAGACTCGTGCGGGACGCCGACCGTGATCAAAGTAATCGGTGTCGGCGGTGGCGGCAGTAATGCGGTGAACCGCATGATCGAGGCAGGCGTCGAGAACGTAGAGTTCATCGCGGTGAATACCGATCTACAGGCCTTACAGCTCTCAAGAGCCGAGGCGCGTATTCCGCTCGGCTCCAAGCTGACCGGAGGGCTCGGCGCCGGCGGCGTGCCCGATGTCGGAGAGCAAGCGGCTCTGGAAGACAAGGAAGAGATTCAGAACATGGTTCGGGGTGCGGATATGGTGTTCATAACCGCGGGAATGGGCGGAGGAACCGGAACCGGCGCGGCTCCGGTCATCGCACAGGCGGCGCGCGAGATGGACATTCTCACGGTCGCGGTCGTGACCAAACCGTTTGATTTCGAGGGCCGCAAGAAGTGGCGCTTGGCCGAGGACGGCATCGCGAAGCTGCGCGACGCGGTCGACACATTGATCACGATTCCGAACCAGCACCTACTCAAGATCGTCGAACGACGCACCCCGATCAAGGAAGCGTTCCAGATCGCGGACGACGTCTTGCGGCAGGGCGTGCAGGGGATCTCGGATCTCATCACAAAACCCGGTGAGATCAACATAGATTTTGCCGACGTGAAAACGATTATGAACGGCCAAGGTGATGCCCTGATGGGCATCGGCGCCGGCAACGGTGAGAACCGTGCGGTGGATGCCGCGACTAACGCGATCAACAACCCGCTGCTCGAGGACGCGCGTATCGAGGGCGCCAAGGGACTACTGGTGAACGTGTCGGGCGGGATGGATTTTGCACTTACCGAGTACGAGGAGGTCTTGAACATCATCACCGCGAACGCCGATGAGGACGCGTTGATCATCGCCGGCAGTGCGGTCGACGAGCTCATGGAGGACGAGGTCCGCGTGACCGTGATCGCTACCGGCTTCGACAATTCGCGCTGGTCGGACAAGCCGCAGCCGGTACAGCAAGAGAGGAAGCAGGAACAGTTCATCTCGTTGGATGAGTGGGTGCAGATGACCACACCGTCCATCTCGAGTAGTGAAGACATGACCCGCGAGCACTACGGCGGATCGGACGAGCTTGGCGTCCCGGCCGTTCTCAGGTATCGCAACTATCAAACCGGCAATGGCGGTGCGTAACGGCTTGGAGTACGGAACGCTACTCGAGCGCTTCCGGGACTATCTCTTGATAGAGCTCAAACTCTCGCGGCGGACGGTCGAGACCTACATGCGTTCATGCAGCAATTTTATCGCGTATTGCGTTGAGAACGGTCTTGACCCGCAGGGGTTGACGAGCAATGACGTCATCGCTTATCTCATCGCGCGTCAAACCGCGGCTGAGAACTCGGTGGATCAGCGAACGGTTGCCAAAATACTCTCGGCGCTGCGTTCGTTCTTCGGCTTCATGGTGATCGAGCAGGAGCGTGACTCCAACCCGGCGCTGTTGATCGAGACGCCGAAGGCCGAGCAGCGGGTCCCGGGGGTCCTGCCGGTTGAAGATGTCGAGCGCTTGCTCGACGCGATCGATACCGATTCTCCGGCCGGATTACGGGATCGCGCGCTATTCGAGGTGATCTACTCCTGCGGCTTGCGGATCTCGGAAGCGGTGGAGCTGTGCGTGGATCGACTCTATCTGCAGGAGCGGCTCATTCGGGTGCTCGGTAAGGGCGACCGCGAGCGGCTCGTACCCATAGGCGACGAGGCGATCGCTTGGCTCGAGCGCTACCTAGAGCATGGCAGGCCGCAGCTGCTCAAAGCAAAAGTCCGCACCCAGAAGCTGTTTCTCAATCATCGTGGGGAGGGGCTCTCGCGCAAAGGCATGTGGAAGCGGTTTCGTCATATCGCGGATCAACTCGGCATCGACGCCAAGGTGCATACGCTGCGGCACAGCTACGCGACGCACCTGCTCGACGGAGGTGCCGATCTGCGCGCGGTCCAAGAGCTGCTCGGGCACGCCGATATCAGCACCACGCAGATCTATACGCACGTAGGCCGTGAGGACTTGAGGCAGTATCATGCCGATCATCATCCGCGCGCGTAGCGCAGACCGGTATAAGCCCGCGTGCGCAAGATCCGCGGGCGAAATCGGCGGAATTTTCCGGCTCAAGCGAAGCAGCAGCTCGCCGGAGGCGGTGTTAGTATTATGAGAAGGGTTCTTGTTTTGGTAATGGTCGCGACGCTGCTGATAAGCGCGGCGGTGTTTCTTCCGAGGAGCTGCGATCGCGGCGGGGAGGACGAGCGCGTGGAGCAGCTGCTCGAACTCGAAGAGAACGTCTACGAAGGCCAGGAACCCTCTGATGAGCGGCTCGAGGAGCTTCGCGAGACGGTGCGGGAGCTGGAGTCGCGCGTTGAGCAGCGAGTTCGGGAGCATGAGCATCTCGGACGCTATCACAAGATGCTCGCGATCGAGTACATCAATCGTGAGATGTACGGGCCTGCGCTTGAGGAGTTGGAATCGGCGATCGAGATACAGACCGAGAATGCGGTGTTGTTCTATTACGCCGCGGTCGCTGCAGCTCGTCAGGCGAAATCCACGCGCGAAGCGGGCCGCCGCCACGAGTTATACGACGACGCAGAGTGGTACTACAAGCGCGCGATCGAGCTGCGTCCGAACTACCGCAGCGCGTTGTACGGTATCTCGGTGCTGTATCTGTTTGAGCTCGAGTTGCCCGATGAGGCCGAGCAGTATCTTGAGCGTTTGCTCGAGCTCAGTCCGAGCCGGTGGGAAGCGCAGTTCTTGAAGGCGCGGATGCGCATTATGCAGGGAAGGCCGGAAGAGGCCGTTTCGATCTACGAGCAGATCGCGGATGAAGCCCCCGGCTCTTCAGATCGCGAAGCCGCGCGCGGTAACCTGCGCGAGCTACGGGAGGCGTCGCAGTGAGTCGTGAACAGGATCGCATGCTGCTGATGCTCGCGCTGAACCGTCGACAGGCGTTCAGCTCGGCCGACAAACGCTATATCGCCGAGATACTGCGCGATACCGTCGATCTCGAGCGGATACCGGAGCAGGAGCTGAACGAGATGACCGAGGGAGACCTGCTGGATGAGCTCAGCAGCCCGTGGGACCCGCTGCAGCTACTCGCCGAGGCCGAGGAAGAGCTCAGCTTTCTCGAACGCCGGCAGATAGAGGTGGTGGTGTTCGGGCAACGTGAGTATCCGCCGCAGCTACTGGAGCTCTACGATCCGCCTGCAGTGCTGTATCTGCGGGGCCGGTGGCCGGCGCACAGTTGTCCGCAGGTCGCGATAGTGGGTACCCGCCGACCGAGCCCGGCGGCCGAGCGCGCCGCGGTCGCTCTCGGCCGCGGTTTGGCAAGAGCCGGTATACCGGTGGTCTCGGGACTCGCCCGCGGTATCGACGGGGCCTCGCATCGCGGTGCGTTGCAGCTCGACGGTTCTACGGTCGCGGTGCTCGGTTCCGGGATAGACCGCATCTATCCGCCGCAGCATGCGCTGCTTGCGGCGCGCATCGTTGAGGCCGGCGGCGCGATTGTGAGCGAGTACCCAACCGGGTTCGATCCCGACAAGCTGCGCTTTCCGGAGCGAAACCGCATCATCAGCGGGCTCGCGCGCACCGTCGTGATCTGCGAAGCTCCCAAGAATTCCGGAGCGCTCATTACCGCCGAGTACGCGCTGGACCAGGGTCGCGATGTGGTTGTTCATGCCGCCGGCCTGCGCGGCGTGAAAGGCGCCGGCACGCGCGCGCTCGCGACCGACGGGGCCGCAGTTATCGAGACGGCCGAGGATATTCTTCGCGACTGGGGCTTGGAGCGCCGCCGCGCCGTGGCCGGATCGGCCGAGCTATCGGCGGCCGAGCTACTGGAGGCCGAGCTAGCGGCGGCCGGCGGCGGCGAGTGTACGAGCGCCGGCGAGCGGGGCTCCACCGGAGGCTCGGCCGCGGTTGGGCAAGCCCTGGCTTTGGACCTCATGAAGGAGTTGCACCGCTCATGAAACGCGAGCTCGACCAATACCTAGCCTATCTCTCGAGCGTGCGTAACCTGAGCCCCAGCACGATTCGCGCCTACCGGGCCGACCTCAGCGCGTTTCTCGACTGGGTCTCGAGTGAAGGACTCGCGTACGAAGAGCTGTCGCTTCGCGACGCGCGCGCGTATGTCGCGCACTTAACGCGCAATAATGCGGCCGGAACGTCGGTGAACCGCGCGCTCTCGGCGCTCAAGGGGTTCTATCGGCATCTCGTTCGTGTGGGTGCGCGCGAATCATCACCGTTCGACGGCGTGCGCAGCCAGACGAACCGGCGTAGACTGCCCGAGTTTCTGTTTGAGCAAGAGATGCAGCGCGTACTCGAGATAGACGGCACCGGTTTCCTCGATCTGCGAGATCGGGTGTTGCTCGAGGTGCTATACTCCGCCGGAGTGCGCATTAGCGAATGCGTTGGGATTAACGTCACCGATCTCAACCTCACGCGCAAGACCGTTGTGGTGCACGGCAAAGGGCGTAAGGACCGCGCGGTGTTTCTCGGCGATCCTGCGCTTGCGGCGGTAAAAGAGTATCTGCCGATGCGCGAGGCCTTTCTGCGGCGCAAAGGCTTGAGGCATGAACAGGCGTTGTTGTTAAACAGCCGAGGTGGTAGGCTGTCGGCGAGGGGTGCGGCCGAGATTGTGCATAAGCGTGTCGAACGTGCCGATACGAGCAAGCATGTCACTCCGCACACGTTTCGGCATAGTTTCGCCACGCACGTGCTCGAGCACGGCGCCGATATACGCGTGGTGCAGGAGTTGTTGGGGCACTCGAGCCTCTCGACAACGCAGATCTATACGCATATGGGGCTCGGAGCGTTGCGCGAGATCTATGCACTGGCGCACCCGCACGGAACGCGACGCACGAAAAACGGAAATAAGGAAGCATTATGGGAACACAAGGGAACAAACGCCAAGAGGTAAGGTCCACAACGGTGGTCGCGGTTCGCCACAACGGCGCGATCGCGATGGCCGGCGACGGACAGGTCACCATGGGCGATACCGTCTTGAAGGGTACCGCGCGTAAGGTGCGCAAGATTTACGACGACAAGATTCTGGTGGGCTTCGCGGGAGCTACCGCCGACGCATTTACGCTGTTTGAACGGTTCGAGGGCAAGGTCAAGGAGTACTCAGGAGATATAACGCGTGGGGCGGTTGAGCTCGCAAAGGAGTGGCGTACCGATCGAATGCTTCGCCGTTTAGAAGCGCTGCTGTTGGTAGCCGACAAGGACAAGATCCTCGAGATCACCGGTAACGGCGATGTCGTTGAGCCCGATTACGGCGTGATAGCGATTGGGTCGGGCGGGGCGTATGCGCAGGCCGCTGCGCGTGCGTACCTCGATTCCTCATCGCTGAGCGCGCGCGAGATCGCCGAGCGTTCGTTGCAGATTGCGGCCGATATCTGCATCTACACCAACTCCCAGATAGTGGTGGAGGAGATCACATGAAACGCGAGCTTGAGAATCTAACGCCGAAAGAAATCGTGGCCGAGCTCGATAAGTTTATTATCGGACAGCATAAGGCCAAGAAAGCGGTTGCGATTGCGTTGCGCAACCGCATGCGCCGCCGACGGCTTCCGGAGGAACTGCGCGACGAAGTCGCGCCGAAGAACATCATTATGATGGGGCCAACCGGGGTCGGCAAGACCGAGATCGCACGCCGGCTCTCGAAACTCACCGGCGCTCCGTTTCTCAAGGTAGAAGCGACAAAGTATACCGAGGTGGGCTATGTGGGGCGCGACGTTGAGTCGATGGTGCGCGACTTAGTCTCGGCGGCGGTCTCGATGGTCAAAGCCGAGCTGCAGGAAGAGGTCAAAGAAGAGGCCGAGAAACGCACCGAAGAAGGGTTGCTCGACCTCCTCCTTCCGGGGGTCAAACAGCACGAGAGCGAAGGCGGCGATGAAGCCGGTGCTCCGATTCCGGTGAACGCCGGCGGCTCCGCGCCCGGCACCGGAACCGCCGAAGGAACCGGAGCCGCGGCCGGGGCCGGGGCGGGGGGCGGCCCCGAAGACTCGCGCAGTGCCACACGCGAGAAGTTCCGCCAACGGCTACGCGACGGGAAGCTCGACGACAAAGAGGTAGAGATTCAGGTCACCAAGAGCAACTTTCCGGCGATCGAGATCTTCTCCGGCAGCAGCTTCGAGGAGATGGACCTCAATCTCGGCAATCTCTCTAACCTGCTCGGCGGGAAGAAAAAGCGCAAGCGCACGACGGTTAAGCAGGCGCGCGAGGTCTTGATGCAGGAAGAGATGGATAAACTCGTCGACTCCGACCGTGTCTCGGAACTCGCGCGGCAGCGCGCCGAGGAGATGGGCATTATCTTCATCGACGAGATCGACAAGATCGCCGCTAAAGAAAACCGTGGCGGGGTCGACGTCAGCCGTGAGGGCGTGCAGCGCGACATTCTGCCGATCGTTGAAGGCGCTACCGTCAATACCAAGCATGGTATGGTCGACACCTCGCATATTCTGTTCATCGCGGCGGGGGCCTTTCACTCGAGCAAACCGAGCGATCTCATCCCGGAGCTGCAGGGGCGCTTCCCGCTGCGCGTGGAGCTCGAGGCTTTGCACGCCGAGGACTTCATCCGGATTCTCACCCAACCGCAGAACGCGCTGATCAGGCAGTACGTTGAGTTGCTCAAGGTTGAGGGCGTTGAGCTCGAGTTCACCGAGGACGCGATCAAGGAGCTTTCCGAGATCGCCGCCGGAGTCAACAGTAAGACCGAGAACATCGGCGCCCGGCGTCTGCATACCATTATGGAGCTGTTGCTCGAGGAGGTATCGTTCAACGCCCCCGACTTGAGCGGGCAGAAGATCCCGATCACGCCGGACTATGTCAAGGAGCGTCTCGACGAGATCGTGCAGGATCAGGACCTCAGCCGCTACATACTGTAGCGCGGCGTTCGGGAGCCGTTCGGGGAAAGGGTGCCGTGCGGGGCCCGAACGGCCGGAAGCCGAGCAGCGGCGAAATAAGGACTTAGCGTGTGCGCTATATCGGCCGAAACTAGAAAACGATGAAGACTCGTGAACGAGGAGCATGCAACGATGTTTAGTGGTAATACCTTCGGACGGACGGCCGATATATTACACCGGTCTATGGACGTGAGTCTGATGCGTCAGGACGTGATCGCCGACAATATCGCGAACTCAGACACGCCGAACTTCCGGCGCAGCGTCGTGAACTTCGAGACGCAACTTCGCGACGCGCTCGAAAGCGAGCGTCCGCCGCGCTTCCGGGAGCGTCTTACAAACGAGCGCCACATTCCGTTCCACCGCCCGACCGATTATCGCTCGGTGCGCCCGGTACGGCAGCTCGACTACTTCACACAGACCAAGAACAACGGAAACAACGTCGATATCGAGGAAGAGACCATGAACCAGCTGCAGAACCAGCTGATGTACACCATGATGTCGAACTCCTTGAACTCCGAGTTTCGCCGTGTGAATCTGGTGCTGCGAGGATAGGGGGTAACCGAGTATGGGCATGTTTTCGAGCATTAACACCGCCTCAAGCGGACTCACTGCGCAACGCTTGCGACAGGACGTGATCGCCGACAATATCGCGAACGTCAATACCACTAGGACTACCGAAGGCGGTCCGTTCCGTAGGAGCCGAGTGGTGATGCGCCCGCGTGTAGACCAGCCTTACTGGAGGACGCCGTTTCTGCCGCGTCCGCTCGATCACGGCGTCGGCAACGGGGTGCGAGTTACCAGTGTAGAGAAAGACATGGACGCCGACCCGCGTCTGGTTTGGGACCCCACGCACCCCGACGCTATACAGTCGGGGCCAAACGAAGGCTACGTCGAGATGCCGAATGTCAACATCGTAAGCGAGATGACCGACATGATCTCGGCTTCGCGCTCTTACGAAGCCAATCTTTCGGTAATAGACGGAGCTAAGAACATGTTCGAGCGCGCGCTCGACATCGGTAGGTAAGAGAGCGGGAGGTACTAGATGAACGTGTTTGGACCAGAGCAGGCCGGGGGGCATATCATACAACTGCACCGCACGAACCCGGGGCATCTGCCCGGGAAGTTCGACGCGGCGCCGAGCGAACGCGCCGAGGGCTTCGCGGGAATGCTGTTCGAGAGCCTCGACGGAGTGAACCGCCGGCAGCATCAACACGCCGATCTCTCGGTGCAGGCGCTTGTTGATCCGGACTCGGTCAATCCGCATGATGTAACGATAGCCGGAGCAAAGGCGGAGATGTCTTTGAATATAACCAAGAATGTTGTCGATAGAGTGATTCGCGCGTACCGCGATATCACGACGGTCCGATAGGTAGCCGCCGATGTAGACGGAGCTTTTTCGGAATACTGGGAGGGGAACAATGAGAGAGTGGCTCAGAAAGGCGTTCGGCCAGATATCCGGCCTCTGGACGCAATGGAAGCCCGTACAAAAGGCAATTTTCGCGAGCGTCATCGGTGTCGCAGTTCTGGGTATCGTGCTGTTGGTAACGTTCAGCGCGCGACCCAGCATGGTTCCTCTTCTCAGCAGGCCGGTCACCGACGACGCAGTGCTCGACCGCATCGCGCTGCGGCTCGATGAGGAGCGAATCGAGTACCGCATCACCGGCGATAACCTCATTATGGTGGAGGATCAGCGCACCGCGCAGCGCGCCCGCACGATCTTGGTCCGTGAGAACCTGGTACCCACCGAGGCCGATCCGTGGGATCTGTTCGATGTGGAGCGCTGGACCCAGACCGATTTCGAGCGCAACGTGAACCTGCGGCGCTCGATCACCAGACAGCTCGAGCAGCATATCACCGCGCTCGAGGATATAGACTCCGCGAGCGTTACCCTTGTGCTGCCGGAACGCGAGTTGTTTCTCGAGGATCAGGCGCCGGTCACCGCCTCGGTTATTGTGAGCCCCCGACCCGGAAGCGATTTTCGTGAGAATCGCGCCAAGGTAGAAGGCATCGAACGGCTGATACAGCTTGCGGTCGAGGACCTGCAGCCCGAGAACATCACGATCACCGATCGGCGCGGAATAGTGCTGAACGACTTCGAGCGCATGCAGGACTTTGATGAGCTGGAGTTAACTCGCCGTGAGCTCGCGCTGATGCGCGACAAAGAGCGCGAGTATCGCGAAGCGATCATCGACGCGCTGCGGCAGATCTACGGTTCCGACCGCGTCAAGATTCTCAACATCGACGTCGATCTCGATCTCGGGAAGCGCACCACCGAGACCGAGGAGCACTTTCCGATCACCACACGGCCGAACAATCCGCTCACCCCGTTCGATGACTCCGAGTTCGTACTTTCGATACCGCGCTCTTCGGAGCAGATGAGTGAGGAGTACCGTGGAACCGGCTTCAACCCGCAAGGCCCTCCCGGACAGGAGGGGCAAACGCCGCCGGCGTATCGAGATCTCGAGGGTCTAATCGGCGAGTGGTCGAGTAGCGAGGACCGCACCAATTACGAGATCAACACCCGCCGAATTCTCGAGCGCGGCAGCCCCAGCATTCGGCGTATTACCGCGAGCGTCGCGCTGGACGGTCGCTGGGAGCGCCGGTATACTGAGGATGGAGACATTATCTTTAACCCCGACGGAAGCATCGCGCGCGATTACATCCCTGTGGAGGACGGTGATCTCGAGACCGCTGAGGATCTTGTGCGGCACGCGGTGGGGTTCAGCGAGGAACGCGGCGACAGCGTGACGGTGCGCAACGTGCAGTTCGACCGAAGCGATATGTTCGCCGAGGAAGACGCCGAGTACCGGCGTCGCCGTCAGATTCAGATGATCATCCTCTACAGCCTGATCGGTATCGCCGCGATCCTCGTGATTTTTATCGCGTTTCGGCTCATATCGCGTGAGATCGAGCGTCGAAGGCGGCTCAAGGAAGAGGAGCTCGCGAGGCAGCACCAGGCGATGCGCGAGGCGGCGTTACGGAGCGCCGAGGAAGAAGGAACCGAAGTCGAGATGTCGGTCGAGGAGCGTGCTCGGCTCGAGATGCAAGAGAACGCGATCAATATGGCGCGTGAGCATCCCGAGGACGTGGCACAGCTCATACGCACCTGGTTGATGGAGGAGTAGGGTATGGCCAAAGCACGAGGTGGTGCAGCCGCCGGCGCCCAGCAACAACAGAAAAAAGGCAGCGGTCAGAAGAAGGAGCTCAACGGCCGGCAGAAGGCCGCAATCTTTCTTGTCACACTCGGCAGCGAGATCTCCTCCGAGATCTTCAAGCATATGCGCGAAGACGAGATAGAGACCCTGACCTTCGAGATCGCACGGCTTGAAAGTATCGATTCCGAAGACCGTGACCGGGTTCTGCAAGAGTTTCAGGAACTCATGATGGCGCAGGACTTCATCACGAGCGGCGGTATCGATTACGCGCGTGAGTTGCTCGAGAAGTCGCTGGGGTCGCAGAAGGCGGTCGACATCATTAATCGCCTTACCTCGAGTCTCCAGGTGCGGCCGTTTGACTTCATTCGACGAACCGACCCGACGCACCTCTTGAACTTCATTCAACAGGAGCATCCGCAGACGATTGCGCTGATTCTCGCGTACCTCGAGCCGCAGAAGGCGTCGATCATTCTCTCGAGCCTGCCGCACGATATTCAGTCCGATGTTGCAAAGCGAATCGCAACGATGGACCGCACCTCGCCGGAAGTGCTCCGCGAGGTAGAACGCGTGCTCGAGAAGAAGCTCTCCACGCTCTCGAGCGAGGACTACACAGCCGCGGGCGGTGTCGAGAGTATCGTCGAGATTCTCAACCTGGTAGACCGCTCCACCGAGAAGACAATCATCGAGAGTCTCGAGGAAGAGGATCCGGAGCTCGCCGAGGACATCAAGAAGCGCATGTTCGTGTTCGAGGATATCGTTATGCTCGACGATCGCGCGATACAGAAGGTGCTGCGTGAGGTCGACACCTCCGAGCTTGCGAAAGCGCTCAAATCTGTCGATACCGAAGTACAGGACAAGATCTTTCGCAACATGTCGAAGCGCGCAGCGACGTTGCTCAAGGAAGACATGGAGTACATGGGCCCGATTCGCATGAAGGACGTCGAAGAGTCACAGCAGAAGATAGTTTCGATCATCCGCAAACTCGAAGAGCAAGGCGAGATTGTGGTTGCGCGTGCCGGCGAAGACGAACTGGTGGTGTAGGAAACGAGTATGGCGAAGAACGTGTTCCGCTCAGGCGAGGTTGCGGTTTCTCAGAGCCGTGTTTTCATTCCCGCGCCGGAGCAACGCATTGCTCCGGTTACGATCGACGAAGCCCCGGAGCCCGAGGAGTACAGCGGTCCTACCGCCGACGACCTTAGGCGCGAGGCCGAGGAGTTCAAAAAGCAGTGGGACGCCGAGCGCGAGAAGATGATCGCCGAGGCTCGCGAGGAAGCAGAACGTATCGTCGCCGAAGCCGAGCAGACCGCGTTCGACGAGGTCAAGAAAAAGAACGAACAGGCCCATCAGGTTAAGCACGAGGGCGAGCAGGAAGCCGAGCGCATCAAGCAGGAGGCTCAGCAGCAAGCTGAGCAAATTGTGCAGGAGGCGGAGCAAAAGGCTCGCCAAACCGAAACCGACGCGTTTGAACGTGGACGTAAGGAAGGGCACGAGCAAGGTTTTCGGGAAGGGCATGCCGAGGCCGAGCGCGTGATCGAGCGCCTGCACACTATACTCAACCGCGCGATAGATCGCCGCAAGCAAATTCTCGAGGAAAGCGAGTCGCAGATCGTGCACCTGGTGCTGGAGATCTCAAAGAAGGTCGTGAAGGTCCTTTCCGAGAACCAGAAGAACATCGTGATCAACAACGTGGTTCAGGCGTTGCAGAAACTCAAGGCCAAGTCGGACGTGATTGTGCGCGTAAACTTCGCCGACCTCGAGATGACGAGCAAACATGTAGAGACCATCGTTGAGCGTATCGAGCGTGTGGGCAACATCACGGTGGCCGAGGATTCATCGGTTGACCCGGGAGGCTGTGTGATAGAAACCGATTTCGGTGAGATCGACGCGCGAATATCGTCGCAGCTGCGCGAGATAGAAGACCGCATTCTGGAGCTCGCACCGATTCGAACGTACCAGCGCCAGGAGTGATTGCCCGGCGCGCGCCGTGTACGGGAAGGAGGGGCCCGTCGTGAGCGTTTTAGATAAGTATACCGCGCTACTGGACCGTCTAGACCCGATCAAGCAGATCGGGCGGGTACAACGCGCCCAAGGACTGGTTCTCGAAAGTAACGGCCCGCAGGCATCGGTGGGCGAGCTGTGCCAGATTGTGCTCAGCAGCCTGACCGTCTGGGCGGAGGTGGTGGGGCTGCACGGCAACATCGTGCAGCTGATGCCGTTCAGCGAGGTTTCGGGCGTGGCGGTTGGCGCACCGGTGATAGCAACCGGCGACCGCTTGCGCGTACCGGTCTCGGACAAACTGCTGGGGCGGGTTCTTGACGCGCGCGGCTTCCCGATAGACGGAGGCCCCGATATCGGCTCTGCCGAGTTCTACCCGGCAGTCGCGGATCCGCCCGAGGTGCTGGAGCGTAGCCGAATCGACGAACAGATGGTTACCGGGGTCCGCGCGATCGACGGGTTCATCGCAACCGGGAAGGGGCAACGGCTCGGTGTATTCTCCGGAAGCGGCGTCGGCAAGAGTACCTTGATCGGCATGATCGCGCGTAACACCGCAGCCGACGTCAATGTCATTGCGTTGATCGGTGAGCGTGGTCGTGAGGTGCGCGAGTTCATCGAGAACGATCTCGGCGAGGAGGGGCTTGCCCGTTCGGTGGTGGTGGTCTCTACCTCCAACACTCCTCCGCTCGCACGCCTGCGCGGCGCGTATGTTGCTACCGCGGTAGCCGAGTATTTTCGTGACCGCGGCAAAGACGTCACGTTGTTGTTCGACTCGGTAACGCGCTTTGCGCGCGCTCAGCGCGAAATTGGGCTCGCGGTCGGCGAGACTCCGGCAAACCGCGGCTTCCCGCCGTCGATGTTTTCGTTGCTTCCTAAGCTGCTCGAGCGCAGCGGTACGTCCGGCAGCGGGAGCATCACCGGGTTCTACAGCATCCTTGTGGAAGGTGACGACATGGACGAGCCGGTTGCGGATACGGTTCGTGGTATTCTCGATGGGCACCTCGTGCTCAGCCGTCGCCTCGCCGAACGCTATCACTACCCCGCAGTCGATGTGCTCGGTTCGGTGTCGCGGCTTGCAAACAAGATCCTGCCGAAGGATGTGCAGCAAGCCGCAGGGCAGTTGCGGCGAATGCTCGCGGTGTATCGCGATGCCGAGGACTTGATCAACGTCGGCGCCTACACGCGCGGCAGCAATCCGGAGATCGATGAAGCGATCGAGCGCGTGCCGCTGATCAACCAGTTCTTGCGGCAGGATGTGGAGGAGAAGGCGACGGTCGAGGATACGCAGCAGCGCGTGCTCGAGCTCGCCGGCATGGCGGAGCCCGCGCACCCCCAGGAGTCCGCCGACGCGCCTGCGGTCACGGCGCCGCCGGCCTCGAGCGCTGCGGCGCTTCTGAACGGCATGGAGCCGATGGAGCGCGCCGATGCGTGAGTTTCGTTTTCGACTCGAGCGGATTCTCTCGATACGACGGCACAAAACCAAGGAAGCCGAGATTGAGCTCGCACGTGTCGATGGGGAGTGCCTGCAGCTCGAGCGCCGGATACAGGAGCTACAGGAGGAGCGCCGCGCGGTATACCACGGCGGCCTTGGCGCCGATCTCGAGTTTCGTGTTGCTCAGGCGGCGTACATTGAGCGCCTCGGCGCAGCGCTCGAGGAGTCCGGGCGTCGTTTGGATGAGCGGGCCGCCGAGCGCGAGCGCCTGCGTGAGAGCTATCGCGAACTCGCTCGCGAGGAGCAGGTGCTCGATAAGCTACGCGAGCGTCGTGCCGATGAGCACTATCGCGCCGAGCGGGCGGATGAGCTTTCCGAGATGAACGAAATCGGGGTGAACATTACCGCAAGGCGGAATAAAAACCGAGGAACTCCGCCGAAGTAGGAACGTAGGAGCGCGTATGCCTGAGTATAGACGCTTTGGACCATTGTTACAGATTCTGATGCTCGTGTTGTTGGTGGCGGTGCTGACGACCGGTGGAGCATTGTGGTTCGATTACCTCGGCGTCATCGATACCGGTCGTACCTTCGCACCGATCCTCCGACTGGTGGGCATCGATCGTCGTCCGCCGGTTGAGGATCTGGAAGATCCCGGTCTCCTCGAGGCCGAGCGAGCCGAGCTACAAGCCGAAGCCTTGGCGTTGCGCGAAGAGGAGCTCGAGGAGCGCCGGCGTGAGCTCGAGCAGGAACGTGCCGAGGTTGAGCGGCTGCGTGAAGAACTCGAGACTCGAGAGCAAGAAATCGAAGATCGTGAATTTTCATTTAATGAGCGGGTCCGGCAGTACGAGAATAGAAGGGAGGCTGTGATTCAGAACTCGCGGGATCTGACCAACATACCGCCGGATCAGGCGGTGCAGATTCTTGAGAGTTATGACGATCAGGACTTAGTCGACCTGTTCCGGGTCACCGAGGAGCTTGCTCAGGAAGAGGGCACCTTCTCGTTCGTATCGCTCTGGCTGGCTCAGATGCCGCCGGATCGAGCGGCCGAGATTCAACGTAAGATGACGGTGAGGGCGGAACAGTGACCTGGAGGAGCCTGCGTGCTGCAACAGTATCAGTTTGGGCAGTCCGGACAGTTCGCGAGGACCGCAGATCGCGGAACCACTCAGTTGTCCGATCTCGCTGCTCAGAGGGGGCCCGGGAGTATTGGGCATTCCGCCCGCTTCAGCAATCCCCCCCCGCGCTCGGAGAGTCAACCCACCGATCTCTTCTCTTCTGAGCTCGATCGCGCGCTGTTCCCGGCGCCTGGTGAGCGCCGCGGCGGACCCGCGCTAACCAACCCATCCGAGATTCTTCAACGACTGGGATTAGATCGAAGCGGCGTGGGCCACCGCGCGGTGCAACGCACCGCCGACCGGCTCGTCGACAGCATGCGCGAGCTCGACGCCGGAATCGAGGACCGCATTCGTGCGCGACTGCGGGCGCTCGAGGACGACCGCAGCAGGGCGGCGCACGAGGCCGAGGAACGCTCGCGGAACGGCGAGCGCTCCCGAGCCGCTCAGGACGAAGAACAGGAAGAACGCGCACGAATCGCCGAGCGCGCCGCGCGTCAGTTTCGTGATGTAATCGCGGGGCTCCTTGCGCGGCTCGACCGGGACAGCGGCGATGAAAGCGCCGAGCAACTCGCTACGCGCGAGCGGTCCGATGCCGCGCAGTCGCTCGACCGCCGGGGTGTCGCCGATGCCGCCGCGACGGCGAAGGCTGGGGAGTTCACCGAGGTCGGCGAACGCGATGCCACCGCCGAGCTTGATCTCGAAGCACTCGAGCAACTGTTGCGTCTCATTCAAACTCAACAAGGCCGAGAGGGCCGAGATGCGGGCCCCGACGTGGTGACGCTGGACGCCGGAACCGGTGAGCGCGGTGTGCGCCTGGAAGCGTTCTCGGACTTATTCGAAGGCGTCTTCAAAGCGCGCGAATCGGCGGCGCGGACCGAGCAGAGCGGAGACACCGAACGGTTGCAGGCCCTGCGTCAGCTGCTCGCCTCGATTGAACGAGTTCTCGGAACGTCGGCGGGAGAAGAGCAGGCCGGGGCGCGAGCGACCCGTGCGGGCGCTTCCGAGACCGATTCACAGGAGCGCACGGCGCTGCTGCGTCTGATCGACGGTGACGCGAGCGCCCGCGGTGAAGGTGAGCAAGGCGCAACGGAGGGCTTCGCGCGAAACGCGCGTGCCGAAACGCTCAACCTCGAGCGAATCGCCGAGTTTGTGAAACGCTTGCGCGAGGACGGGGCAGGAAGCGAGGAGCGCGTGCAGTCTGAAGCGGTCGCTCGTCTGCGCGCTGCTCTCGAACGCAAGGACGGCGCCCAAGACGACACCGAGCGCAAGATCGCGCGGATGGCCGATCGTGAAAGCGAGCGCGAGGAAGCGGGTGGCGATCGCCGGGTTCGCGTGCGCGATCTGCGCTCGCGCGGGGAAGCGCGAGGCGATACTCGCGGCGAGGCACGCTCGCAGGCGCGCGAAGAGCGTGCCGAGGGTGCACGGGGCGCACGCGCGGCCGCCGAGGGCGCCGGCCGCGCCTCGGGCGGGCGGGGCGAAGCCGGTAGAAGCGAGTTTCGCCTCGAGCGTACGGAAGGCGGTGACACCGCCGCCGACCGTGCCGCGGGGCTCCGCTCCGGCGAAGCCGCTGCCGCAACGCGGCAGGCGCCGCTCACGCGTTTCGGAGCGCAGCAGCAGGCCGAGGCGCAACTCGCGCGCCACATCCGGAACGAACTTCCGGAGCAGGTGCTGAAGCAGGCGCGAATGGTGATCCGGGGCGATAACGACGGTGAGATGCGCCTCAGCCTGAACCCTCCGGAGCTCGGAGGCGTGCGGGTGCGCATGCAGATACAGGACAACCTAATCGCGGTGCGCTTTATTGTCGAGAATAATAGCGTGCGCGATGTATTCGAGCAGAACATGCCGAGCCTGCAACAGCAGCTGGCCGAGAACGGGTTCGAGAACGCCGGGATCGAGGTTTCGGTCGGCGGCAACTCGGATGCCAACCAGGAAGGCCACGCGACCGGCGAGGGCGGTCGCGGACTCGAGGAACTCGATGCCGGCGTGCCTACGGCGACCGAGTCATATAGAGAAGAAACGCGCATCGATTTGATGGTGTAATACAAGGAGTATCCGCAGATGGAACTTAATCCTACGATGGGCGGCAGCGAGCTGTCGCGTTTGAAATCGCAGATCGAGCAGTACAATCAGAGCCTGCACGAGGAACGGGCGCCGAAACAGGAGCTCGGACGCGACGACTTTTTGAAGATTCTCATCACCCAGTTGCAGAATCAGGACCCTACCGCTCCGATGGAGGACAAAGAGTTTATCGCGCAGATGGCGCAGTTCTCCTCGCTCGAGCAGATGACCAATATCTCGGACGAGTTCCGGCGGCTTGCGTCTCTTGTGAACTCCGGTCATGCGGCGCAACTCGTCGGTAAGACCGTTGAGGTCCAGCAGGGTGAGAGCGTTGTTGAGGGTGTAGTTGAGCAGGTTACCACCGGCGAGTTCCCGCAGGTGAAGCTCAACGACCGGTTTTATGACTACGAAGACGTTGTCCGCATTAGTAGGTAAGGGGGCGTAACGATATGATGCGATCGCTGTACTCCGGTGTCTCCGGGCTTCAGAATCACCAGACAAGAATGGACGTGATCGGTAACAATGTCTCGAACGTCAACACGACCGGATTCAAGCGCGGGCGGGTGAACTTCCAGGACATGATCTATCAAATGACGCAGGGGCCGGCGCGCCCGCGAGAGCAGGTTGGGGGTATCAACCCGCAGCAAGTTGGTCTCGGCATGCAGGTTGGTTCGGTGGATACCATCCATACGCAAGGCTCGCTGGAAACCACAGGCGTTCGGAGCGATCTCGCACTGCAGGGCAACGGCTTCTTCGTGATGCGCGACGGCGACCAGCGGCTCTACACGCGTGACGGCTCGTTCAACGTCGACTCGGAAGGCATTCTCGTCAATCCGGCGAACGGCATGCGAGTGCAAGGGTGGCAGGCCGAAACCGAGGACGGCCAAACCGTAATCAACACCGCCGGTCAGATCGGTGACCTGCAGATCCCGATCGGGGGCAAGGACCCGGCGCAGCAGACCAGCGAGGTGTACCTCGCGAGCAATCTCAACAAGATGACGCCGGTGATTCCCGAGGACGCCGGCGCCGAGCAGGTGCGCGAGGGGACATGGGTCGTTGAGCAGGATATTTACAACTCCTTCGGCGGTACGCATACCCTGCGCGTAGAGTTCACGCGCGTGCCCGATGAAGAGAATCAGTGGCTCACTACGGTGCAAATAGACCCCGAGGGCGATGAAGAGGTGGAGCAAAACATCTCGGTCGGCGGGGTAACCAGTGCCGACGGGCAGAGTTTTATCCTTGAGTTCGACAACGACGGTACGCTACGGCGGGCTTTTAACCCCGAGGGTGGTATGATGGATACCGATGAGGTGTTCGTGAATCTCGAGTTTGAGGTCCCCGAAACCTCGATCCCGGAGGACGAGGATACCGGGCTGCCGGGTGAAGTGGTGACGCAAGACTTCAACTTGAATCTCGGCCAGGTCGGGGCGTTTACCGATTCCATGACACAGTACGCTTCCCAGAGTTCAACGAAGGTGTTCAGCCAGAACGGAAACCCAATGGGGTATCTCGAGGACTATCGCATCGACCAGTCGGGAACGATCACCGGCGTGTTCTCGAACGGAACCAACCGTGAGCTCGGCCAGGTGGCACTGGCGTCGTTCACGAACGTAGGCGGTCTCGAGAAGAGCGGAGAGAACAACTACCGCGAATCAATTAACTCGGGGCTCGCCGATATTACTCCCGCCGGCGTTGCCGGCAAGGGCTCGGTTATTTCCGGCGCATTGGAGATGAGCAACGTAGACCTGTCGCAGGAGTTCACCGATATGATCGTAACGCAACGAGGCTTCCAGGCCAACTCGCGCACGATTCAGACGGCGGACCAGATGCTTCAGGAGGTCTTAACACTCAAGCGCTAAAACGGTAGGATTTAAATTCGATGATTAAGGTTACGCGGCTCGGGGGGTCCGACACCTACTATGTAAACCCGCACCAGATCGAGTACATCGAAACCAACCCCGATACAACGCTGGTGATGCTCTCGGGTAAACGCCTGATCGTCGCGGAGGACTTCCAAACTTTGTTTGACGAGATTATCGCCTACCGCCGGCTGATCGGTGCATTTAAGAACGAGGAGTAGGGTATGGATCTCAGTACCATTATTGGCGTAGGCGCCGGCTTTTTGATGGTGTTCGTCGGAATCATCATCGGCGGTGCAGGGCTCGGTGTCTATGCCAGCCCGGAATCGGTGCTGATTGTGTTCGGCGGCTCGTTCGGCGCGATGATGGTTGCAAACCCGTTATCGCGCATGCTCGGTATCATGCGCTACGTCAGTCACGCGCTGCGAACCGCCGACTGGCGCGAGCAGCAACTCATCAACGAGCTTGTCGGGTTCTCGGATCGCGCCCGCCGCGAAGGTCTGCTGGCTCTCGAGGACAACCTCGACCAGGTTGAAGACGAGTTCATGCGCAAGGGCGTGCAGCTGGTTGTAGACGGCACCGACCCGGAGATTATCAAGAGTATCCTCTACAACGATCTCAATCAGTTGCAGGAGCGCCACGAGACCGGTATCAAGCTGTTCGACGACTGGGGCAAGATTGCTCCGGCGTTCGGGATGATCGGAACGCTGGTGGGGTTGGTCGCGATGCTCGTGAACATCGGCGCCGACCCCGAGATCATCGGGCGCGGTATGTCGACGGCGCTGATCACGACTCTGTACGGGTCGTTCTTTGCGAACCTGATTCTGATACCGCTGAAAAGCAAGCTCGAGGACCGCGACAAAGACGAAACGCGCGCGAAGGAGATCGTGATAGAAGGAATCCTCTCGATTCAGTCCGGCGACAACCCGCGTATTCTGCTTGAGAAGCTCGTATCGTTCTTGCCGCCGCGTGAGCGCGAGGCGATGCGTCAAGAGTCCGGCCGGGCGTAACCGGCGTGCAGAGGAGGTGCCGATATGGCCCCTGAGCAGAAGAAGCGTCAACGGAAGAAGGTAGGCGGGGGTGGAGTGCCCGAGTATATGCTTACCTACGGAGACATGGTCACGCTGTTGCTGACCTTCTTTGTGCTGTTGCTCACCGTCGCCGAGATCGACGGGTACGAGCTGCGGCTGGTGCTCGCGGCGTTCCCGGGACTCGGCATTCAAACCGGTGGGCAGACGCTCCAAGAGGGCCGCCTCGCCGAGCTCGGGAACACGCTCGAGTCCTTGCCGTCGATGGACCGTGGGCGGCAACTCGACCGAGCCCGCCAGACGGCGGTTTCGCTGTTCCAGCCCGAGATCCGCAGCCAACAGGTGCGGGTTACCGAGGACGAGCGCGGCTTGATCATCTCGCTCGGCGCCGATGCGTTCTTCCGCACTGCAAGCGCCGAGGTAGACATAGAGCGCGCGCGCAGTGTACTGCAGCGGCTGGCTCAGCTGCTCAGCTCCGAGCAGCTCGGGGATCGGCTGTTTCGCATCGAGGGGCATACCGACAACATTCCGACCGATCCCGACGGGCAGTGGCCCACAAACTGGGAGCTCTCGGTAGATCGCTCGCTGTCGGTGTTTCGTTATCTGTTGGATTTTGCCGGGCGTGATATTGAGGACCAGTTTCAGATTATGGGGCTCGGTGAGCAGCGCCCGTTGTTCGACAACGATACGCCCGAAGGGCGAGCGTACAACCGACGCGTCGACGTCATTATTCTCAGCGAGGGGCATCTCTAAGTGCCGCTCGCCGTGCTGTGGGGGAGGAATCCGCGATGTCGGATGAAGATCTTTTTAGTGAAGACGAAGAAGTAATATCCGGCGATCAGGAGAGCGGCGGCGGTCGTAGACGCATCGGGCTGGTTCCCGGGATCGTTATTCAGGTGCTCAAGTGGACCGGCGTGATCCTCGGTGCAATCATCTTCATCGTGACGGTTGTGGTGATCACGATGAACATCATGCTCGACCGGCGTCCCGAGGCGCAGACGCGCGTGCCGCAGACCGAGGCGTACCAACCGCGTAGGCCGCCGATGGACTGGTACGCGGTGATGGGCGAGGGCGAAACGCTGCGGGGAAGCACCGACGATCAGCCGCGGCGCACCTTCATCGTACGACCCCATATCGGCTATCCGCAAGACGCGGGCGCGCTGCTGTCGGAGTTAACCGCGCGACGCATAGAGATACGCGAGATCATCAGTTTGTATTTCAGTTCGCGCAGCGCGAACGAGTTGCAGGGAGCCGAAAACCGCGAGCGAGTGAAACGAGAGCTGCGGAGCAAGGTGAACGACATTCTCATAGAGGGCCGCGTACAGGAGGTGGCGTTCGACGAGTATCAAATTGTCGAATTCTGATACTCATTGCAGAATCGCCGTTGCATAAGCGGCGAAAATGTGAGAAAATTTGACCCGGACGAGGGGAGCTATTTGAATGACCGAGGTACTGTCTCAGGACGAGATCGATCAGCTGTTGACCGCGATCTCATCGGGTGATGTAGAAACCGAGGAGATCACCCAACCCGCGGATCAGCGCAAGATCAAGATCTACGACTTCAAACGTCCCGACAAGTTCTCGAAGGAGCAGATCCGCACGGTCTCGATCATGCACGAGACCTTTGCGCGCCTGACCACCACCAGCTTGAGCGCTCAGCTTCGCAGCTTGGTGCAGGTCCATGTCGCATCGGTCGATCAGCTCACGTACGAAGAGTTCATTCGCTCCATCCCTAACCCCACAACGCTTGCGGTCATCAACATGGACCCTCTCAAGGGCTCGGCGATTCTCGAGATAGATCCGGCTATCACGTTTTCAATCATAGATCGCCTGTTTGGTGGACAAGGCGAAGGAACCAAGGTCACCAGAGACTTAACCGATATCGAGGCTTCGGTGATGGAAGGCATCATTGTGCGCGTGCTCGGCAATATGCGCGAGGCCTGGAGCCAGGTTATCGACCTGCGCCCGCGGCTCGGTCAGATCGAGACCAACCCGCAGTTCGCCCAGATTGTGCCGCCCACCGAGATGGTGGTGCTCGTTACGCTTGAAACCAAGGTCGGCGAGGTCGAAGGTATGATGAACTTCTGTATACCGTACCTCACGATCGAGCCGATTATCTCTAAGCTTTCCGCCCAGTACTGGTACTCTTCGGTTCGCCGCGGCACTACTACCGAGAACCTCAACATTCTGCGCGAGCGGCTTTCCACGATTGCGGTTACCATGGTGGCCGAGATCGGGCAGCTTGACCTTACGGTACGCGAAGTGTTGTCGTTGCGCCCCGGCGACGTCATTCGGTTGCAGAACACCCGCACCACCGATCCCATGAGGCTTACAATCGGAAACCGGCCGAAGTTTCTCTGCAAGCCCGGACAGATCGGCAAGAAGCTCGCCGTTCAGATTACCGAAAAACTTGAAGACATCGAGCAGGAAGACTTTGAAGAGTTGGCCGCTGAGGAAGGAGAATAGGTATGAGCGATGGTTCGCTATCCCAAGACGAAATTGATGCGTTACTGCAAGGTTCCACAGGGATGGATCTCGGCGGATCTTCTGCTCCCGCAGGCGGCGGTGCCGGTGGCGAGCCGTCGCCCGACGATCTGCAGGCGTTCGGCGCGCTGTTGAAAGGTACGGTCGAGAGTCAGCAATCAAACCTCTCGATGCTCACCAGTGCGCAGGTCTCGATGACCGGCCCGGAGCTCGAGATGAGCGACCCATCCTCGATCGCGGCCTCGATCGGCGACCCGGTCGTGCAGCTTCACCTCAACTTCTCGGAGGGCGTCGACGGCGTGCATCGTTACCTGATGTCGTCCGATGCAGCGGTCCGTATCGCCGGTGCGATGATGGGGCAAGACGACATAGAGCTCGACGACGCGGCCCTGAACGCCTTACAGGAGGCGTTTTCGCAGCTCAATGGGCCGGTCTTGACCACGCTCGGCGAGAAGGCCGACAAGAGCATCATGACCGAACCCCCGAGTGCCGAGTCGGTCGGCGGAAACGAGGTTTCCGGAGCAGGCGAGCGCTTGGTCGCCGCGCGTTACAGCGTTACGATCGGCTCCGATGCGCCGGCCGAGATCTACGAGCTGTTCGATCCGAGAGTGATCCCGCAGATACTCGGGAGCTCGAGCGGCGCACAGCAGGCCGCTCCGCAGCAAGCACAGCAACCGCAACAGGCCGGTGCCCCGGGCGGGTTTGGACAGGGCGGTTTCGGTCAGCAAGCAGGTTTCGGTCAGCAAGCAGGTTTCGGTCAGGGTGCCGGATTCGGCGGCGGCCAACAAGCGGCCGGGTTCGGCGGGGGGCCGAGTGTGCAGTCGGTACAGTTTCCGGATCTCCAGCAGTCCGAAGGGCCGAGCGAACAAGGCAATATCGGGCTATTGATGGACGTCTACATGGAGATGACGGTAGAGCTCGGCCGAACCAAGAAACTGATTCGTGAGATTCTCGGTATGGGAGAAGGCACGATTATAGAGCTAGATAAGCTTGCCGGTGAACCGGTAGACATATTGGTAAACCACAAACTGATCGCGAAGGGTGAGGTTGTGGTTATCGACGAAAACTTCGGCGTTCGCGTCACCGAGATCGTCTCACCGATGGAGCGTGTGAGTAACATGACCTAGCTGCTGCATCTGAGCCTTTGTGGCGTAGGCGCGTGAGCGCCGTTTGACAACTACTACGTTTCAGTTTAACGGGAGGGGAGAACTGAAATACTTACTCATCTTAACCGGGCTTCTGGTGGTGCTTGTGACCCCTGTGGCCGCGGAAACGGAAAGCGCACAGAACGAATCTCCAAACGAGTTTGGCCTCGACACCGGCGCCGGCGCCGACCCCGATGCCGCCGCCGATGCTGCGCGGGCGGAGGAAGACGGTTCGGACGACTCGGCGACCGTGCCGGACGAGTCTATGCTCCTGTTCGATGATCCCGAGGCGGGCAACGGCGAAACCGATCCGCAGCTCGGCGAGGGCATCGGGGCGTTCGGGATATGGGACTTAGTGCGCATGGTGGTGGTGCTCGGGCTTGTGATCGGCGCGGTGTACGGCGTGTTCTTCCTGCTTCGTCGTACGGCCGGCGGTCGGTTTCGCAACACCGAGCTGATTAAGCTGCTCGGCTCGCAACCGCTTCCGGGGAACCGCTCGCTTCATCTCGTTCAGGTGGGGTCGCAACTGTTTCTCGTGGGCTCGGCCGATTCGGCTGTGAACCTCGTTTCGGAGATTAACGACAAAGAGACGATAGACGAGATTCGGTTGAGCGCCGGCAACACCGAGGAACAGGCCGAGTCTCGCAGGTTCTCGGAGCTGATCTCTGCCGGGCTTCGCTCCGTCGGTCGTGGTACTAGGGCAAACGGCGGTGTAGAGGCGGGCGGCGGCTTTGCAGCAGGCGGCGGCGCCGGAGGCGCCGCGGGGTCAACCCGGGGTCAACCCGGCGCCGCGGAAACCGGCTCCGAAGACGCGTTGAACCCGGTACAGTTCATGAGCCGGCAGCGCGAGCGGCTGCGCAACTTGCGCTGAGCAAACGGAGGCGGATCATGACAAAACGTGTCGTCACTGCGGGCCTTTGTTTGGTGCTTCTGCTGTTGCTCGTACCGACCGAGACGGTTGTGGCGCAGGAAGCCCCCGGAGAGGAAGCGCTACAGATCCCGTTTATGGACCTCAGCATTCGTGAGCCGCAGAGTGAGCAGGAGGTGGCGTTCTCGCTGCAGTTGCTGTTGATTCTCGCGGTGCTCAGCCTTGCGCCTTCGATCATTATTCTCATGACGTCGTTTCTACGTATCGCGATCGTACTCGATTTTGTGAAGCGTGCGCTGAGTCTGCAGCAGGTGCCGCCGAATCAGGTGCTGATGGGAATCGCGTTGTTTCTCACGATGTTCATTATGTGGCCGACTCTCAACGAGATCTACGAGGAAGCGTACCAACCGTTTTCCGAGGGTGAGATCGGGCTCGAGGAGGCTTACGCCGGCTTTGAGCGTCCGATGCGGCTGTTCATGTATCGACAGATGCAGGGTAATCCCGAGAGCGTGAGGCTGTTCATGCGTATGAGCGACTTACCGCGACCGGCGAACCTCTCGGAGGTGCCGACGCGGGTGCTGATCCCGGCTTTTATCCTGCACGAGCTTACGGTTGCGTTCAAGATCGGCATACTGCTGTTCCTACCGTTTATCATCATCGACCTCGTGGTTGCCTCCACGCTTATGTCGATGGGTATGATCATGCTTCCTCCGGTCATGATTTCACTGCCGTTCAAATTGATTCTCTTCGTACTAGTCGACGGGTGGGGTCTGATCACTCGCCAGTTGGTCGCGAGCTTTGGAGGCTTATAATGGATTTCGGATTTGCGATGAACCTGATTCGCACCGGTGTGTTCTATGTGCTCATCATAGCGTCACCAGTCTTGCTCATCGGCATGGGCGTGGGGTTAATCATCTCGATCTTCCAGGCGACAACCTCGATTCAAGAACAGACGCTCACCTTTGTGCCTAAGATCGCTGCGGTTCTGTTGTCGTTCATGTTTTTCGGCCCGTGGATGTTTCGACTATTGATTCAGTTCACAATCAACCTGCTCAATCAGATCCCGATGGTTGTGCGGTAGGAGCGCTGAATGCCGACCGAGCTCATGACCGACCAACTGGTAGCCAACGCGCAGGTGTTCTTCCTCGTGTTTGCGCGCGTGCTTGCGATGACGCAGGTGGCGCCGGTGATATCCTCGGAAGGCATTCCGTTCGTCGCCCGCACCGGGCTCGCGTTCATGGCTGCGGTAACGGTGTTCCCATGGGTGCTGGAGGCCGGGTACGCGATTCCGGACACGCTCGGTGCGTATGTGATTCTGCTGATCGGCGAAGCGATGATCGGCATCTTGGTGGGGTTCTACGTCACGGTGCTGTACAGCGCGTTTCTGGTCTCGGGACAGTTTTTCTCGCTGCAGCTCGGCTTCGCGGCTTCTCAGGTTATGGATCCGCTCTCGCAAGTTCAAATTCCGGTCATGGGACAGTTCTTGAACCTCGTCGCGATGCTGATCTTCGTCACGACGCTCGGCTTTCAGCGGTTGTTTCTTACCGGTGTGTACGGCTCGTTTCGCGCGCTGCGAGCGATAGACTTGGTGCTGCAGCGCGAGGACATCGTGATCATGGTGGTCACCAGTCTCTCGCGTATGTTCGAGTACGCGTTGATGCTCGCGTTTCCCATTCTCGGCACCATGATCCTGATTCAGGTGACGATGGGTCTGCTCGCCAAATCGGCGCCGCAGATGAACCTCCTGATGCTCGGCTTCCCGGCCTCAATTTTGGTCGCGTTTTCGATTCTGGTTGTTGCCGTTCCGCTGCTCATGACGCAGTTCGATCGCATCCTCGACATGAGTTTCGAGGAGCTGATTCGCATGTTTACGCTGTTGCGGGGGAGTAGCGCATGATCGTCGAACGCGAGCTCGAACGCGAACGCTTTCTCCGCGAGCTCGAGGCGGTGCACCTGCACTGGTTCGCCGCTGAGGACGAAGGGCGCACCGAGGAGCCGACCGAGCATAAGATACGCAAGGCGCGCGAGGAAGAAGGCAAGGTCGCGAAGTCGCAGGACGTCTCGGCGGCGATTATTCTGCTGTTTTGTGCGGTTACGCTCGCGCTGCTGTCGGGGTACCTCTTTCAGGTCTTTCAGGATATGGTGCGTTATTTTCTTTCGCGCTCCACCGAAATAGACGTTACCGAGAACCACACACTCCTCGCGACGTTCTACGGCTTTTTCTTGCGTCTGACGCTGCCGGTGGCGTCGGTTGCGCTCGTCTCAGCGGTACTCGGTAACTTGATTCAGGTCGGGTTTCTGTTCACCACCAAACCCATTACGCCCGACCCTAAGAAGATCGCGCCGAACTTCGCGCGCTTCGTGCAGAAGTCGTTCCTTTCTACCGAGGCAATCTTTAACCTCGCCAAGGCGATCGGCAAGGTTATTGTGATTGCGGCTCTGGCGTTCATCAATATTCGCAGCGAGATCGGGCGGATCGTGAATCTCGCCACTCCTAACATCGCGCAGTCGTTTGGGCTCATCGCCTGGATCGCGTTTAGGATCTTGGTGCAGGCCTCGATCATCCTGCTGTTTCTGTCGCTGTTTGATTACCTCTTTCAACGGCGGCAACATCGCGAGCAGTTGAAGATGACGAAGCAGGAAGTTAAGGAAGAGCGCAAGACCTACGAAGGCGACCCGATGGTGAAAGGGCGCATGAAGCAGCGCATGCAGGAGATGCTTTCGCGCAATATGGTTCGCAAGGTTCCGGAAGCCGACGTAGTGATTACCAACCCAACGCACTACGCGGTGGCACTCGAGTACCAGCGCGACCGGATGCAGGCACCGATGGTGACCGCCAAGGGGCAGGACGCGGTTGCCGAGCGGATGAAAGCGCTCGCGGACGAAAGCGGAGTCCCTATTATCGAGAACAAGCCGCTCGCGCGCGCGTTGTACGCCGAGGTGGAGATCGGCGACATCATTCCGGAACGGTTTTACGAAGCGGTTGTTACGGTATTGAAGCAGGTCTACCAGATGGACAAAGCCCGCGCGCGAATGTGGTAGCCGGAGACTAGGGTAAAAAACGGGGGGGCCAATGGCCGATACACAACAACAAACGCTCTCGGGCATGTTTCTCAGTCAGCGGACCGACGTGCTGGTTGCGATCGGCGTCATTGTGGTCGTGATGATGCTGATCATCCCGCTCCCGACCGTTCTGCTCGACACTCTGATGGCCCTGAATCTCGTGTTCAGCCTGCTGACGATTCTCATTGTGTTGTATACCAAGAGCGCGCTCGATTTCTCGGTCTTCCCGACTATACTCCTTGTGGTAACGGTGTACGGTTTGGCGCTCAACGTGAGCTCTACGCGCTTGATCCTCTCGATGGGACAGCAGTTCGACGGGCAGATCGTCCAAGCCTTTAGTGATTTCGTGGTTGGAACGCCGGGAGCCGAGGGACTCGTCATTGGGTTGATCATCTTCACGATCATCGTGGCGGTGCAGTTCATCGTTATCACCAAGGGCGCTACCCGTGTCGCCGAGGTCGCCGCGCGCTTCACGCTCGACGCCTTGCCCGGTAAGCAGATGGCGATCGAGGCCGAGTACAACTCCGGCGTGCTTACCGAGGAGGAGGCCGCCAAGAAGAAGCTCGAGCTCGAGAAAGAGGTCGATTTCTACGGCGCTATGGACGGTGCTTCAAAGTTTGTATCCGGCAACGTCAAGGTCGGAATTCTCATAACGGTGGTGAACATCATCGGCGGCCTGGTTGTCGGGATGACGATACACGGCGAGCCGTTTAGCCAAGCGCTCTCCACCTACGTCCAGCTCGCGATCGGAGACGGGTTGGTTACGCAGTTTCCGGCGCTGCTGATCTCAACCGCAACCGGCTTGATCGTCACGCGCGCTATCTCGGACGCCACCTTCGGTGAGGACATGACCGAGCAGTTCTCGAGACAGTCGCGCGTGTACTGGATCGCTACGGCGTTCTTGGCGGTGCTCGGCGCATTGCCGGGCTTTCCGTGGTACGTGCTGTTTCCTATGGCCGGTTTGTCGGCGCTGCTCGCGTATCGGCTCTCGCGCCGCGAGCAGGCTGAGGCGACGCAGGCTGCGAAGCCCAAAGCCGAGGCGAAGGCGCAAGAGACGCCGGCCGAGATCTCGCCGGTTGCTCCGCTCGACCCAATCAGCCTCGAGCTCGGCTACGGGCTGATTCCGCTTGTCGATAAGGACAAGGGTGCCGAACTGCTCGACCGGGTGACGCGCATACGTCGCGAGACCGCGCTCGAGCTTGGGCTCGCGGTTCCGCGCATCCGTATTATCGACAACATGCGCCTCGAGCCGTCGCAGTACTGCTTCAAGATACGCGGCGTGGAGGTGGGGCGCGGTACGATCCGGATGGGACATTATCTCGCGATAAATCCCGGGTCGGTGCGCGAGGACGTCGACGGCGAGGCCACGCGCGATCCGGCGTTCGGTTTGCCCGCGCTCTGGATAACGGAAGAACGGCGCGAAGCGGCCGAGCGGGCCGGCTATACCGTGGTTGATCCGCCCTCGATCATCGCGACGCATCTCACCGAACTCATCAAGCGCCACGCGGCCGAGATACTCGGCCGCCAGGAGGTGCGAGCTATTCTAGACGCGCTCAAGCGCGACTATCCGGCGGTGGTGGACGAGGTGCAGTCGGTGCTCGGCGTCGGTGAGGTGCAGAAAGTACTGCAGGGGTTGCTGCGCGAGCAAGTCTCGATCCGCAACGTCGTGACCATATTGGAAACGCTCGCCGATTATGCTACGATCACCAAGGATGTCGCGTTCTTGATTGAAAAAGTTCGCCAGTCTTTGAAACGACAGATCTGCCTGCAGTACGCCGACGAAGACAAGACGCTTAGAGTCTTGACGATCGAGCCTTCCTTGGAGCAAGCGATCATAGAGTCGCGGGTAGAGACCGCCGGTGGGGTCACGCCGGCGCTCAAGCCGGAGTTACATCGAGCGTGGATAACGGCGGCGCGGAACAAAGTCCGGGCGGTGCAGGAACAAGGATATATGCCGGTCGTCCTATGTTCCGAGACGGCGCGGGCGCTTGTGAAGAGCAGCACTGCGCGGGAGCTTCCCGACTTGGTAGTTCTGTCGGTACAGGAAATTCTTCCCGAGATTCGCGTCGACAGCCTCGGTGAAATTCGAGTCGAGGAGTGAGGGGAGCCATGCAGTACTTTATCGAGCAGGCATCAACGCATCGTGAGGCGGAAGCCAAGGTTCGGCAGAAGTACGGTGACCGAGCTCGCATCATGAGCCACAAAAGCGTCCGAATCGGCGGCTTCTTGGGCTTGTTTTCGCGCGAAGGCGTGGAGGTAACCGGATATTTCTCGGATGAACCGGTGCGCCGTGAGCCCCCCAAACGCAGCGCCGATGTAGAGGAAGAGAAGAAGAAGATCCTCGGCACGGTAAAAAACGACAAAACCATAGAGATGGTGCTGAAGGAGCTTCAGGAGCTGCGCGAGACTCTCAACAGCGAGGAACGCACAACGCGTGCCTCGGCCGCGGTGCAGCAGAATCATCCCACAATCGAGCGAATCATTGAGCTCTTGCGGCATAACGAGTTTGTTCCCGAGTATATCGATGAGATGGTCGCGCGCGTGCGAAACGAGTTCTCGTTCGAGCAGCTCGAAGACTTCGAGTTGGTGGAGCGACAAGTCGTGCGCTGGATCGGCGACTCAATCAGTCTGCTGCCGTTCGATACCAAACACAAGCCCAAGATCATGGTACTCGTGGGGCCAACCGGGGTCGGTAAAACTACCAGTATTGCCAAACTCGCCGCTATCTACGGTATACAGGGCGTAAACGGCATCATAAGCGACGTGCGGGTGGTAACTATAGACAACTACCGCATCGGAGCGAAGGAGCAAATCGAGACCTACGGCCACATCATGAACATTCCGGTCACCTGCGTCGAGACTTTCGACGAGTTACGCAAGCAGGTGGCGCTGTACCGTGATGTAGACGTCGTCTTCATAGATACCGTCGGGAAGAGCCCGCGAGATTTTGCCAATCTTGGAAAGATGAACTCGTTGTTGCAGGGATGTGGCGGTGCCGGTGAGGTACACTTGGCGTTAAGCGCCACCACCAAGACGAGCGACCTGCAGCAGATCGTGCGGCAGTTCGAGTCGTTTGGAACCGCGGCCGCGGTCATAACGAAGCTCGATGAAACCACACGGGTTGGGAATGTGATCAGCGTTCTCCATCAAAACCGTAAACCGATTTCATTTATTACCGATGGTCAAGGTGTGCCCCAAGATATTGAGCCGGCTTCAATTCCGAGGCTGCTGATCAATCTCGAGGGGTTTACCGTGGATCGCGAAGACATCGAGCAGCGATTTGCGGAATCACGAGCGACGGAGAACCAAAGTGGCTGATCAAGCGGAAACGCTTCGTGAGATTATGAAGGCTCGCAGCGTGCCGGAGAAAACCGGAACCCGTATTATTGCTGTTGCCAGCGGCAAGGGCGGGGTTGGCAAGACGAACATCTCAACCAATCTGGCGCTGGCGTACGCCAAACTTGGTAAACGCGTGGTGTTGATGGATGCCGACCTCGGACTCGCAAACGTCAACGTGGTCCTGGGTGTGATCCCAAAGTATAACCTGTATCACTTGATCCGCAAGCAGAAATCACTGACCGATATTCTGATGGATACCAGCTACGGCATACAGATTGTGGCCGGCGCCAGCGGTTTTGCAAAGATCGCGAACCTCAACGAGGATGAGCGGGAGTCCTTCGTGGAGGAGTTAAGCGGTCTCTCGGCCGCCGATGTCATCATCATAGACACCAGCGCCGGTGTTTCAAACAATGTACTGTCCTTCATCGCCGCAGCCGATGAGGCGATCATCGTAACCACGCCGGAGCCTACCGCGATTACCGACGCCTACGGCATTATCAAGATCATCGCTACCGAGATAGACAACCTCAGCCTCGGGCTGAAGCTGATCGTCAACCGCGTCGGCTCGGTTACCGAGGGAAAACAAGTCGCCCAACGCGTGGTTAATATCGCATCGCAGTTTTTGAACCTCAAAGTGGATTATCTTGGGTATGTGTACGAGGACGCGGCTGTTCATCAGGCGGTGTTGCGTCAGAAGCCGTTTATGGTAACCGATCCCAAGAGTCGGGCCTCGATCTGCATACAGCATATCGTCGGGCGGATGGAGAAAATAGATGTAAAGGAGGGCTCCGGTATCGGGCAGTTCCTACGGCGCCTGTTTTCGCGCAGTAATTGAGCTGTGCCGCCGAGCTGGGCGGGCGCCGAGCGCAGGCCCGCGCAGCTTGACGGCGCTACCGTTTTGGCCTAAGCTGTCGCCAAGCTACTGGAGATTGTGGCGCAATGCGGATTACCTGGCAAGCCGCCGCGGCCGCGGCCGGTGTTGGTTTTCTGATCTCGGTTCTGAGCGGCCTGTTCGGGGGCGTCACACTTGGTACGCTTCTCTTCCGTGCCGTGCTTGCTGCGGTCATTTTCGGCGCCGGGGCGGTTGGCGTTGAGCAGATTTTTCAACGTTTTTTGCCTGAACTCTTCACTGGAAGCGACGGTGAGGCCGGCGAGCGCGGCGCTGTGCCCGGAGCGTCGTCGAGCGCCGAGGCCGGCGGAGGCGGGAATATCGAGATTGTGTTGGAAGAAGACGAGTACCGGCCGGATGCAGGCACCGACGTCGGCTCTGCGGAGGCCTCGGAATCCACGGAGGCACCGGGAGCAGCTGCGAGTTTAGCAAGCGCGTCGGGCTTTAGCGCAGAGGCGGGGACCGAAGACGAGAACTCGAAAGCGGATGCCGAGTTCAACGCCGGGCTGCATAGTTTCGAGGACTCCCTCGTTGAGGAGGTCTCGGAGGAGCTTGGCGGCGTTGAGCCGGGCGGGTTGCGCGACGCGCACCCCGAGCCCGACGACCTTGGGTCTGAGGACGGTCACGTCGCGGCGGCCGAGACCGAGTCGGCCTCGGTTGAGGGAGCCGGCGACGCCGAAGGCGGCGGGGTGCCGGAGGTTGACCCTGGCGAGCTCGATACGCTGCCGGATATCGAGGCGTTTTCGGGCGATTTTGCAAGTGATGTTGGTACCGGCGGAGGCGCGGGGCGCGGCTCCGGCTCAAGCACTGGGGCGTCCTCGCAGCGGGAGGGTGACTCAAGCGATCAGGACCCGTCGGTGATGGCAAAAGCGTTACAAACGATGTTGAAGCGTGACGAGCAGCGCAAGTAACCAAGGGACGCAGATGAGCGAGAACGCGTTAGCGACAAAGTCCGAGGCGGAGCTGTGGCGACTGTATCGGCAGAACCACGATCCGCGAATTCGGGAACAGCTGGTAAAACAATACGCGCCGCTGGTCAAGTATGTCGCCGGCAAGGTTGCGATTGGTATGCCTCACAACGTGGAGTTCGACGATCTCGTCGGCTACGGGGTGTTTGGGTTGTTCGACGCGATCGAGAAGTTTGACCCGGATAAACATGTGAAGTTCAAGACCTACGCCGTCACCCGCATCCGCGGTGCAATCTTCGACGAGCTGCGCTCAATAGACTGGGTGCCGCGTTCGGTACGGCAGAAGACACGCGAGGTCGAGGAAACGGTGCGAAGGCTCGAGTCTTCGCTGGGACGCGCTGCGTCCGACCAGGAGATCGCGGGTGAGCTCAATATCTCGGTCAAAGAGTTCGAGAAGCTGATGCTCAAGATCAGCGGCACCTCTATTATGTCGCTGAACGACGTGTGGTATACCGGCGAAGAGAGCGACACCGTTTCGATCGCCGATACCATTGAGTCGCCGCAGAGCCTAAATCCCGACATCATAGTTGAGAAAGACGAAATGAAGCGCGTGATCGTTCAGTCGATCAACGAGCTTCCCGAAAAAGAAAAGAAGGTGCTCGTGTTATACTATTACGAGGACCTGACGTTGAAGGAGATCGGGCAAGTCCTTGAGGTCACCGAGTCACGAATCTCGCAGCTGCATACAAAGGCAATTATGCGGCTTCGCGCGAAGTTGACCAACCTCAAGAAAGGAATTATGTAGCCATGGTCGGTATGGACCGGCTCAAGGAGTACATGCAGCGGCAGTACTCCGAAGACCAACAGCGAACCTTCGTCCACGTTGGCGGTGATACGCTCGAGGAGGCGCTGAACGCCGCCGCGATCGAGCTTTCGATACCGCTAAAGCGTATCGAGTACGAGATCCTCGAGAAAGGGACGAAAGGCGTGTTGGGGGTGGGAAAACGGCCATACAGCATCCTTGCCTATCCGGCGGCTCCCGAACAAGAACCGGAATCGCTCGAGCTTTCGGGTGACGAGGACCTCGAGCTCGACGGTCTCGGCGGCAAGCAGCGCGACGGTGAGGCGCTTGTGCGTCGTACGCCGCAGGGGGTGCTGCTTAAGGTCACAAAGCCCGAAGGCGGCGGCCGTACCGTCACCGAGAACGATGCACTCGAGGTTCTGCAGCGGCGGTTCGACGGTTCGTACGACGTTGCGACGGTAGCCAAAGTAGTGAAACGCGCCGACGGTGAGTTCGTGAAGGTCGCCGAGATGCAGCATGACCCCTCTAACGACGCGATGCTCACCGTGAACATCGTAGAGCTCGATATGAAGGCGTTGTTGGTAGCGATGCCGCCGGGGCCCGGCGGGGCGGACCCCGAGTACGAAGCGATCATCGGCTTTCTCAAGGCCAACGGCGTGGTTGAAGGCATTAAGACCGAGGCGATCGAACGCTTCGTCGAGAAACCCGAGTACAACCAGCCGCTGCTGGTCGCCGAAGGGCGAAGACCGCGCAACGGTGCCGATGCGCGCATCGTGTACGAGTTCGAGACCGACAGCACACGGATCAAGCTCAAGGAGAGCGAGGGTCGGGTAGACTTTAAAGACCTGAACATCGTTCAAAACGTGGTGGCGGGCCAGGTTGTGGCGCGCAAAATTCCGGCCGAACCTGCCGAGCCGGGAGTAACGGTCACCGGTAAGGTGCTCCCGGCCGAGGACGGCAAGGATGCCGCGATACAGGCCGGGAAAAACGTTAAGCTGTCGGAAGACGGTCGGACCGCGATGGCCGAGATCAACGGCCAGGTGGTTATCGCGGCCGGGAAGATCAACGTTGAGCCGGTTTACGTTGTCAACGGCAACGTCAGCCTCAAGACCGGAAACATCTTGTTCCTCGGTACGGTTGTGGTTAAGGGTCACGTTGAGGATGGGTTCGATGTCAAAGCCAGCGGCAACATCGAGGTCATGGGCGGTGTCGGCAAGAGCAACCTAGACGCCGAGGGCGACATCATTGTGCACCAGGGCATCGGCGCCAAGAGCGAAGGTACGGTGCGAGCCGGGCGTAACGTATGGTCGAAGTTCATCGAGAACGCCGAGGTTAGCGCGGGCGATCTGGTGGTGGTAAGCGACGGAATCATGAACTCGCACGTCGTCGCGCAACGGAAAGTGATCTGTAAAGGTAAACGCGCGAGCATCGTCGGTGGCGCGGTGCGCGCCGCTGAGGAGATTAACGCGAAGTCCCTCGGAGCGGTTGCCGGCACCGAAACCATCCTCGAGGTCGGCTACGACCCAACCAGCAAGGAGCGCCTTGCCGCGCTCGAGCAAGAGCGGGGCGAGTATCAAAAGAAGCTCGAGGAACTGCAGCGTAATCTCACCACGCTCGAGAACATGCGGCGGCAGCACAAGAAGCTCACGAAAGAGAAGATCGAGAACTACAAGCGGCTCATGAAGAGTAAGGAACAGCTTACGGCCGAGACGCGGCGGGTTGCCAAAGAGATTCAAGAGATCCAAGAGTACCTCGGCGAGCTCAGCACCACCGGTCGCATTAGCGCCTCGGCTACGGTCTTCCCGGGGGTCAAGGTATACATCAAGGACGCGCCGTTGGCGGTGAAGAACGAGTTCAAGGCCGTCAGCTTCGTGGCTGAAGGTGATGTGGTGAAAGTCACAAAGTATCAGGAGTCGGATGAGGATTTAGCGTCGGCGCGCAAAGCATGACACACGGAAGGTGCAGATGTCGTTGCTACCGATCGACCTTCAAACCCTATTTCTCAGGATGAGTCAAGTTGGGCAGGATCAGGCCGCCCAGCGCGACTCCATCATTCAGGGGCAAGACGTCGCCGGCAGGGAGATTGCGCAACGCAGCCGGCAACATCAGCTCAGTGTCGGCGAGGCCCAGCGTGTTGAAGAGGGTCCCGACGCAATCAACGAGCACGACTCGGGTGCGCAGACCGAAAGCGGTGAGCAGGGCGAACAGGCCGCGGACAATGCCGAGACAAAAGGAACCGAGGAAGAGAATGTGTTTCAGGATCCCGATCTCGGCCGCAATATCGACATTTCGGGGTAGTTCCGGATGCCCTTAGTCGTACCCATCGCTCTCAATATTGTAGTTCTCGCTATCGGCTTTGTGTTTCTGCATGCCAAGCTCGACCGCAAGGTGCGCCCGGACGCCTTGCTGGACGAGATCAAGCGCGAAGTTAACAGCATTATCGTAGAGCTGAACCAAACCACCGATCGAAATATCGGCCTCATTGAGGAGCGCATCGAGACGCTCAACGCCATGCTCGAGAAGGTGGACAAGCGCCTTGCGTTGATTCGGCGCGAATGGGAGCAGCACGAAGCCGGAGCTCGTGTGTACACCGACCTCAAACGTGTCGCGAAACAGAGCAGAAGCTCGGGTGGCGGACTCCCGCCGGCAGCCGGTGCGTCCGAGGCTCGGCGGGAGCCGGGGGCCGAGGCGCGCTCGGAAAAGCACCCTGAGGACGCCTCCCGGCCGTCGGGCGACTCGGAGACGCTGCCGAGCGGTTCCGAGAGCGCGAAGCGATCGCAGGAGGCGCGCAGCCGCGTGCGCGAGCAGGTTGTGTCGTTACATCGTAAGGGAATTGCGCCGAACATTATAGCGAGCCGAGTGGGCTCGACGCTCGGCGAGGTAGAACTCATCATAGCTTTGCACGACGGAAAGGGTTGATATGCAGCCGATCATCGGAATCGATCTAGGAACAACTAACTCCAGCGTCGCTGTCGTTCTACACGACGAGCCGCGCACGGTGGTCAACGCAGTTGGAAGCCGAACTACGCCTTCGGTGGTGTCGCTCGCGGGCGACGGAGAGGTGCTTGTCGGACAGTCCGCTCGTAATCAGGCCGTGAGCCGTCCGGAGGTGACGGTTCGAAACGTGAAACGCTTGATCGGCACCACCGAGTACTGCAGCCTTGGAGGTCGGCGTCACTCGCCGGAAGAGATCAGCGCGCTCATTCTCAAGCAGCTTCGAAGCGATGCCGAGGCGTACCTGGGTGCGGCGGTACAGGACTGTGTGATCACGGTGCCGGCGCATTTCTCACAGGCACAGCGCCTCGCGACGCGCGAGGCCGGTCGCTTGGCAGGGCTCGAGGTGCGGCGGATCATCAACGAGCCGACCGCGGCGGCTCTGGCGTACGCTTCGGAGCTCGCTCGGCAGGCGCGCATCGTGGTGTACGACCTCGGCGGCGGAACCTTCGATGTTACCTGCCTCGAACGCGATGGGGAGAAGTTCGCGGTACGCTCCACGCTGGGTGACGGCGCACTCGGCGGCGTTGAGTTCGATAGAATGCTGCTCGAGCACGTGGTAGGGGAGTTTGAGCTCCAAGCCGGCACGCGGCTGCAGGAAGACCGCGTCTTGATGCAACAGCTGCAGGAACTCGTTGAGCGTGCAAAGATAGAGCTCTCGAGCCGGGTCTCTAGTACGGTAGCGTTGCCGTTTTTCGGACGCAACGGCGGCACGCACTTGACCTGCGAGCTTACGAGAGAGTTGCTTGAGGGGTTGATCACACCGATGCTGCACCGAAGCGTAGGCCTTACCGAACAAGCCGTTGAGGAAGCGGGATTCAACGACGAGAACGGAATTGATTACCTCGTTCTCGCCGGCGGATCAACGCGGATTCCGTTGGTGCAGCGCTACCTCGAGCGCAAGCTGGGGTGTCGTCCCTCGGCGCGAATTAATCCTGATGAGGTAGTAGCGCTCGGTGCCGCGCTGGATGCCGAGTTGGTGCGTTCCGCCTCGGAGCGCAAGCGCGTACAGGACGTGACCGGCTTTGCGTTAGGTGTTGAAACCGAAGGAAATACCGCCACGGTGCTCATCCCGCGTAATACCGCGCTACCGGCGCGTGTGACCGAGGTCTTCACCACGGTGAGCGACCGTCAGCACTCGGCGCAGATTCACGTGCTGCAGGGTGAGGAGCGGGCCGCGTCGCAAAACAACTCGCTTGGTCGCTTCATGCTCGCCGGCTTGAGCGAAGGCGCGCGCGGTGAACCGCGCATTGAGGTGAGTTTTGACCTCGACCACGACGGGATCGTGACGGTGCGCGCCCGCGACCTTGCTTCGGGGGTTGAGGAGCAGACCACGGTGGTGCCGGTCTTTGAGGAAGGGGGGCGGGAAGGGCGCGACCGGGACTCCGGCCGCGACGACGAGTTGCGATCCGCGCAACGGCAGGTGCAGCGGCTCGTTGCGTACCTTGAGGCGCAGCTATCGAAGCATGCCGATGCGATAGAAGCGGAGTTTCGCTCCGAGATAGAGGAGCTTCTGCAGGGAGCGCAGCACGCCGCGCGTACCCTGCGGCAAGCGGCGCGTCTGCACGAGTATCGCATCGCGCTTGAAACCATTGTGCAGGAGCTGCGCGCCGTTGATCTCGAGGCGGAGGTCGGCAATGAGGGCGCATGAACTCTACAAGGAGCTCGGCCTGAAGCCCAACGCCGACCCGGTTGAGGTCAAGCGAGCGTACCGGGCTCTTCTGAAACGCTACCATCCCGACCTCGCCGGCGCCAACAACCATACCGAACGCCTCGATCGGATCGTCGCTGCGTACCGCGAGCTGATGAGCCGTCGCGAGCCGATCCCGTTTCGAGCCCGCGAGCAAACGAACAGGCGCGCGCAGTCACGGGCACGAGGCACCTCGTGCCGAACCGGCGCCGGGCGGGCACAAGGCGAGGGCCGGCCCCCGGGCGGCGCGCGGCACGGCACCACCGCGCGCGGTTGGACCGATGCCGGAGCCGACGGTACCGCCGCCGGCCCGCGTGGCGCAACTGCAGCCGGCGGTGAGGCGGAGCGCGAGTACGATCTATTCACGCTTGGGCGTATGGCGGTTGAGTCCAACAGTGTCAGTCGGCGCGCCTTTGCGGTGCGTATGCTCGGCAATCGTCGCAAGAAGCTTGCGTACGGTTACATTCGGCAAGCGCTGAACGACCCCGCCGAGATTGTGGTGCTCGAAGCGGTGCGTGCGGTCGCTAAGCTCGAGATCCTGCAGTCGGGCGGGGAACTCGCCACGGCGTTTCATCGCGGCTCCGCGGCGGTAAAGACTGCGATCCTAACCGCAGTGGAAACGATAGCTCGACCGCAGCACTTTCATTCGGTGATCCTCTCCGGCCTACGCGAAACCGACCCTGATCTGCGCCGCCGCAGTCTGCGACTGTTTCGCCGCTACACCCAGGCCGATGCGTCGGGCACCGGTACCTCTCGATATCGACGTACAGCCTCGTTCGGTGAGGGCGGCCGATGAGCGGCCTTCGCACGCTCTCACACGACGGCTCGCCACGCTCGGCAGGCTCGGGCCAGGGCCGCGCACGAGCGATGGAGTATCGCCGACGCCTCGGCCGTACCTTTCTCGACGACGGACGCGTGATGCTCGAGGGGCTTAAGGATGCGATCGCCCAGCTCGGGCAGTCGGCGGATTCCGGCGCGCTCGTGAACCAAGCGTTTCGCTATGCGCATTCGTTGAAGTCGGAAGCATCCTTTCTTGGGCTGACGCCGTTGTTCGAGCACGCGTATGCGCTCGAGGAGTATCTTGCGTTGGTGCGGGATAGCGATCTCGAACGCGTCGGTGGTGTCGCGACGCTGGTCTCGGCAGCAAAGCGGGTGCAGCACGCGTTTGAGGAAGCCGAGCGCGTCGTGAGAGAGCAGTCCCAAGAGCCCGAACTTGCAGTGGGTGAGGTGCGCCGGGGGAACGCCGGGCCGGTTGAGCCACGCCCCGGCGGGTTGCACCGGTTGTCACGCTTCGAGCGGCGTGTGTTGCGCGAGGCGGAGGAGCACGGTGAGCAGCTCTACCGCATTCGGTGCGAAATTGTTGATCCCGAACCGATGCTGTACGCGCGGATCTATCTCGTTGTCGGGAACCTCGAGCGGCTGGTGAACGTGGTCAAAACCAACCCACCGGTCGAGGAGGTGACCGATGCGTTACGAAGCTTCGAGATCCTGTGCACCGCAGAGGTCGATCCCGAGGTGATCGCCGGTGCTATCGATGTAGCCGCGATCGAGAACGTCAGGGTCGAGCAGCGCTCCTACGAAGTTCTATACGCCGCCGCGGATGAGGAAGACGACGGTTATACATCGGGGTTTTCGGCGGGTATCCGTCTGGTAGATCTGAGCTTGCCCACGCGAAAATACGAGCGGGTTTGTCTCTATACCGATGAGCTCCGTCATGAGCTCGATCTGATCTACCGCGCGGTAAGCAACGACAAACGCCTTCGCGACACCGCTCTGCAGCGAAGACTGCAAACCGCGACCAGAATGGCTGCTGTGGTGGAGCATACGGTCGCGGAGACCGCAGTGGTGCGCCTCTACGGCGTGTTCGACGAGCTCCAAGGACTTGTGGCGCAGCTCGGTCGCGAGCTCGGTAAATTCATCAGAATCAAGACCTCGGGCGGTGAGTTGGGCGTTTTTCTGCCGCTTGCGCGGATCCTTTCGGAGGTTTTGGCTCATCTGGTCCGCAACGCCGCGGACCACGCGATTGAGCCTCCCGAGGAACGCACGGCGGTCGGTAAGTCTGAGTACGGCGAGATATGGGTCACTGCTCACCTCGAGGAGCAGTCGCTCGTTATCCGTGTGCAGGACGACGGCAGGGGGCTTGATGGAGACAGGGTTCGCGAGCGCTATCGCAAGCTCTTCCGCGCCGAGCCGCCCGATACGCTGCTCGCGACACTCGCGACTCCCGGTTTTACGACACGTGACGAGGGCTCGGAATACTCCGGACGCGGAGTGGGGCTCGACACGGTGGTGCACGCCGTCGAGACGGTGCTCGCCGGCAAGGTGGAACTCGAGACCGGTGCGAACGGCACCGGGGGCCTGCAGAGCGGCCGACCGCAGAATGACGCCGGCACGCGTTCGGGTGTAACGTTCTCGTTGTATCTTTCGCGCGGCACGCGTCTCGTAAGCGTGCTGGTTGCGCGATTCGGGGAGCAGCTTTTTGCGATTCCGGCGAGCGAGATCGTCGAGACGGTCCGGATCGACGATCGGTATCTCAGCCATGATCACCACGGCAACACCTACTACAGGTTGGACGGCGAGGTGCTTGCGTTGTACAGCGTGGCGCCGGTTGAACGCTTTGAACAGCTTGCAGGGACACCGCTGTATGGCGTTGTAACAATGCTGCGGGATCGGCGTGTCGTGATTCTGGTTGAGGAGCTGGTCTCGGAAGAGACCGTGGCGCGTGACGAACAGCGCCACGATCACGTATACTCCCAAACACTGGAACGGCCGGTACGGCTTATCGTTCCGCTGCAGCTTCGCGTATAGGCGCAGGCTGTAGAGGCGGTGACAGATCAATCAATAGATCAATCACACTAGAAGGAAGCTATGGGACGCACACAGACGCGAGCTGAGGAGCTCATCAACAGCATTACGCATGCGGTCGGCGCGCTGATCGCGATTCCGGGGACGGTAGTCCTGATCGTGCATGCCTCGATGCTTGGCGAACCGCGAAGAATCGTAGCCGTCTCGATCTTCGGCGCGACCCTTATTATGCTATACGCAGCCTCCACGCTGTATCATACCGTTCCGATCTCTCGGATGAAGTCGCGTTTGCGGGTGTTCGATCACGTTGCGATCTATTTCTTGATCGCCGGGACCTATACCCCGTTTACGCTTGTGGCGCTACGCGGCGGCTGGGGCTGGAGTCTGTTCGGTGTGGTTTGGGGTCTGGCGCTGCTCGGCACCGTGCTCAAGCTGTTCATGATCGGCCGGTTTCGGATTCTATCGGTTGTGGTGTACGTCGCGATGGGGTGGATGGTGATCGTCGCGATCAGGCCGCTGATGGAGCACCTTTCGGCACCAACCCTGCGTTGGCTGTTGGCAGGAGGCGTAGCCTACACCGCCGGTATTGTGTTTTACGCCAACCAGCGGCTGCGCTTCAGCCACGGAATATGGCACCTCTTTGTGCTCGCCGGGAGCGTTTCGCATTACGTGGCGGTGCTCACGATGCCCGCGGCCGCGTAGCCGCGGGACGTCTAAACGCGGTCTCGCCCGCACGGCGTCGCGCGGACGCCTCCCCGCGCACTCACCCCGCGCACTCACAGGCCGGCGGAGAGAAACGGCGCAGTAAGCTCCACCGGAACCTCGTAGGCGTACTCGCGCCGATACGCGGTGCGCGGCACCCGCACTACGTCGACATCGGGACGCTTGTTTAGCAACTGTTCTTCAACCTCAGCCGCAGTGTCTTGGGTCTCGGCGGTGCATTTGTTGTTGTACGCCGCGCGAAGCGGCAGCCGCAGGTCGCTCAGCCCGCTCACGATGCGTTGCGATTCGCGTAGCGAGAGATAATCGGGGTTGAATACCACCGCAATCGAGTTGCTTTTGCTCTGTAGCACGTTGTACAGCTCCACGTAGCGCTTCCACATTGCGTTTAAGTTTCGCAGTACCGTGTCGTCTTTCTCCTCGTACGGGAGTATTACGCCCTCAGCGATGTAGGTTCCGTCGAGGTTGTGTATGGTGTGACGTTTTTTCAGAAGCTCGCGGCGAATGCGCCTCAGCCGGTCGACCCAGGTGATCGTGATGTTCGGTAGCGCCAGGATACGCAACGTCAAGCCGGTGGGAGGTGTGTCGAACACGATGTACTCGAACTCGGTCTCGGTACTGATGATCTCCTGCAGCGCGGTCAACGCGGCGTACTCCTCAACACCCGGCGAGTAACGCATCGTTTTGAAGTAGGTGTCGAAGTTGAAGGCGCGCGTATACGAATAGACCTGCCCGAGAAGGTCGATATTCTCCTCTATGTACTGGGCCGCGCTTTTATCGAGATCGATCTCCTGCAGCCACAAGTTGTCGCTGAACTGCTTGCGCCGATGACTGAGGGCTAAGCCGAAGATATCGCCGAGGTTATGAGCAGGGTCGAACGACACCGCGAGTACCTTGTGCCCCCGGTCGGCGAGTTGCCAGGCGGTTGCGGCCGACAGCGTGGACTTGCCGACGCCGCCCTTACCGGTAAAAAAAATCGTCTGCATTACTATAGTCCTTCATAATCCTCGCCGCGTATCTGCGCGCATACTATAGCACGGTGAACCCGAACGCGATACAACAGGCTCCTAAAACGGCGGCAAATGATCGGGCGAAGTTTGCACTCGGCCGCGCCGTTGTTGCGCGCGAGGGGTATCCGAGGGCAATAGTTCGCCGCAATAGTCACGAAAAGACGAATTTATAGAACAATTTGACACATGTACAGATGGCGTGTAGTATTACCGCGTAAGAAAAACGCATATTTCCCGAATAGGAGGCAGAAACAGTGACAACCGTAATTGTCCTTGTTGGTTTCGTGCTGTATGCCGTGCTGTACCTCACCTATGGCCGTCGATTGGAGACGAACGTGGTCAAAGCCGACAACAGCATTCAGACACCGGCGCATCGACTGTCCGATGGTGTAGACTACGTGCCTGCGCGAAGCTCGGTGTTGTTTGGGCACCATTTCGCTTCGGTTGCCGGTGCTGCTCCCATCATTGGGCCGGTTCTGGCAATGGCATGGGGCTGGGCCCCGGCTCTGGCCTGGGTCTGGTTCGGTAACATCTTCATCGGTGCGGTGCACGACTATCTTTCGGTGATGGCGTCGGTGCGCTACGACGGCAAATCTATTCAGTTTGTTGCATCGGACCTCATAACCCAAAGAACCGGTCGCTTGTTCTACTACCTCGTGTTCTTCCTGCTGGTGCTGGTGGTGGGCGCGTTTGCCGCGGTCATCGCCGGTATGTTCATCGCAAACCCCGATATTCCGGCTGCCACCATCTATCTGTTGGTTGCTGCGGTTATTCTGGGCGCACTGCTGTACCGCACGAACCTGCCGTTTGTGCTTTCCAGTGTCATCGGGGTGGCGATGCTGGTTGGGGTAATCTGGCTGGGAACGGTGTTCCCGATCGATCTTCCGCGCGACGCATGGTTCGCCTTGATGTTTGTCTACATCATCATCGCGTCTGCGCTCCCGGTTAACGTGTTGTTGCAGCCGCGCGACTACTTGAACTCGTTTCTCCTGTACTTCGGGCTTATCATCGGCGGCCTCGCCGCGATCTTCGCGGTCGGCAGCTTCAGCGCCCCGGCGTTCACGAGCTTTGCTCCGATCGTGATAGAGGGCCAAACAACTCCGTTCTGGCCGGTTATCCCGCTGATTATCGCGTGTGGTTCGCTGTCGGGCTTCCATTCGTTGGTCGGCTCCGGCACAACTTCCAAGCAGCTCACGAGCGAGAAGGCCGGTCTGCCGATCGGCTACGGCGTTATGCTCGTCGAGGGCTTTCTCTCGACCATCGTAGTGATCGCGGTGGCCGGTTTCGGCGTTCAGGTTATTCAGGAGGCCGGTGAGGCTATCTCGGTCGCCGGGTGGGCTAGTGAGTACACGCCCGCAATGGGCGCAACCTTTCCGGGCGCCGCTATGTTCTCGGAAACCTGGGCCGCTATGGTAAGTTCCACCTGGCTTGGGTTCATTCCGGTGGCGTTTCTGCGCGCGATCGCGGGTCTCTGGGTTTCATCGTTTGCTATGACCACGCTCGACACCACCAACCGTCTCGGTCGCTACTGCGTCGCCGAGATGGCGGCTCCGCTCAAGGACCGCGGCGCCGAAGGCGCGTATCGTGTGCTCACCAACCGCTGGTTTGCGTCGATTATCCCGGCTGCCATTGGTGTGTACCTGGGGTGGAGCGGCGGATTCACGCTGCTCTGGCCGGCGTTCGGTAGTGCCAACCAGCTGATCGCGGCGATTGCGCTGCTTACCGGCACCGCGTGGGTTATGAAGCGCCTGAAGTCTAAAGCAACCGTTGCGTTCGTTCCGGCGATGCTACTGTGGGTCACGGTGACCGCGGCGATGGTGTGGTATCTTGCGATTATCGTACCGGTCGTTATGGAGACGCGCTTTGCAACGGGCGCCGTTGTTGGTCTCATCACCGCAGCAATGTTGGTGATCAACGTGGTGTTCATCATCGACTTCTTCAAGACGCGAGGCTTGCCTGCGGCCGACGAACAAACCACAACCGGCTGATGAACGGTTGAAGGAGCCGACAGTTGTCGGATGAAAGTACCGGTTCTCCAGGGCCGTCGCAGCGGCTCTGGGGCTCCATCAAAGGTTTTTTTCGTGACATGGATGATGCCCACCGCGCGAAAGCGGCGGGCCTTACCGAGTGTGAGGTGCGCGAGCTCGAGAATGTGTTCGTGTTGATCTTGATGGGTTCGTTCACCGGGCTGCCCGCACCTCCGTCTTTCATCTCGGCCGAACTGCTGCCGCATCTCGAGCATGAGCTCAAGGTAGTGAACCGTCGCGCCGAGAACGCCTCGGACGCGCTCGCCGAGATAGCCGGATGCTTCGACGTTACCTGAGGCGGTGCCGATCGTGAAACGGCTTTTCTTCACCGGAAAAGGGGGCGTCGGCAAATCAACGCTCGCCGCAACGGCCGCGTGGCAGCTGGCGCAGCTTGGGCATAAGGTGCTCGCGGTTTCGTTCGACCCCGCCCACAATCTCGGCGATATCTTCGGGCGCGAGCTCAGTCACGCCAAGCTCGCGTTCACCGACCGTCTTGACCTCCAGGAGGCCGACCTCGAGCAATCGGCCGAGGCTTACATCGACCGCAGCATCGGCGTTTTGAGCGACGTGTATAGCTACACGCACGCCTTCAATCTCGACCTCTACCTCAAGGTGCTTCGCTACTCGCCGGGTGTTGAGGAGTACGCCGCCTTAACCGCGCTCGAGCGCATCGTGATAGACGATACGCATTATGACTACATCGTGTTCGACACGCCTCCCACCGGCTTAACGTTGCGCATTCTGGCGTTGCCGAGTATCACGGTGGCCTGGATAGAGCGGTTGCTGAAGCTACGGCGTCAGATTCTGCAGAAGCGCGGTACCATTCACAAACTCAGCGGAAAGTACGACGAGGAAGGCTTCAAGCTCCCGTACACCGAGCGCGACGACACGGTCTTGCATAAGCTTGAGGAGATGCTCGCCCGCTACCGGACACTTAATGATTTGCTGCGCGGCGGCGACACGCACATCGCGGTTGTTTTCAACCCCGACTACCTCTCGTTTCGCGAGTCCGAGCGCATCGTGAGCGGGCTCCAGGAGCTCGAGCTACCGCTGCGATCCGCCTACAATAACAAGGTTGAGGACGAAAACGAAGAGATCGCGCAGGACGTCGAGAAGAAGCTGTTTTCTAACGGCGCACGGAGCGTGCCGATTCAGCGCGTTCCGTTGCAGCCCCCGCAGAGAGACGGCGCATACCTGATGCCGGTTGATATTACCGCAGCGTTTGTATAAGGTCCTGCTTAACGAGAGCCAGATCATGATGCATCACGCCGAGATTACCCAAGAGCCGCTGTTCTACCTGTTTATCGCGTTCACGATACTCTTGACGCTGGGGTACAACTGGGGCAAGCGCCGCAACAAGCGCATATTTGTAGACGCCTTCGAGGCTATTCAGGCAGTGCTGAACCCTAAGGATCAGCAGTTCACCAATATCGGTGGGTTAACCGGGTACCACGCGAACTTTGTGCCGAAGCAGAACAAGTTTGTGCGCAGGGTCGACGTGACAATCACGTTGCTACCGAGGCAGTCGTGGTTGTATTATCCCTTTGCCCGGCTGTTTGGGCGCTCCGACCGCCTGTACTTGGTGTATCATTTGTCGCCCAAGGCGAACGGTACCATTGCTGAGGGCCACATTATCGCTCAAAAATACTCTCGCGCGGTGGGAGCAACGATAGAGAACGCCGAGCAGCTGAGCAAGGAAAGCCTAGACTGGGGCGGCGGCGAGTATTTCTTGTACTACGCGGACAGAACAACCCGCGACGCGCTCATGGCGTGTCGTAATCAGATCCGGGAGCCGGCTGATGTCAGGCACATCGCGCTGGTCCCTTCCGAGCAGCGGGTGTTTGTGCTGATGCGGCCCCGCGTCGGCGCTGTTGGGCGTGTGGTGGAGCCGTTGACCACCTGGGTAAACGCTCACGTCGAGCAGCGCAAGGCCGCGATGAAGCAGCTGCAGCAGGAATCGGCGCCGCGCGCGAAGGCCTAAAGCACGCCAAGACCTGAAGCACACCAAAGCCTAAAGCACGAGGTCCAGTATCTTTGTTCGCCAGTTGTGGAGCAGCTCCGGCGCATCGTCAACGGTTGGATCCAGCCGTAGCGTAACGTAGCCGTAACTTCCGTAGTACCCAAGGTAGCGAAACGCCGGCGAGCGGGCTATATCCAAAAAACGCGCGGCGAGTTGCTCACGGACGTATGGGTTGAAGTAGTACACGATCACGGTCTTGTCTTCTAGCTGAGCGGTCTGGGCGTACATCTGCTCGGTTTCCTCGGGCACAATCCAGCCGCGCCGAAGCTGCTTGAGCTCAACGATGTGGCCCATACCCGGCGGCAGATTTGCGCAGTAGAGCGTTAGTTGGAGGATGTCTTGCCGGCCGAGCGCCCGCGCGATCGGTAGATACAGTATCGCTTCGCGCGGGACGGTCGTGATCGTGCCGTCGAGGCGAGATAACGGGGGCTTGAGGGTGTGCTGGAACTGGTAGCCGATACTGCCGCCGATGTTCTTGTAGGTTGTGTCGCTCGGCTCGAATGCATGCTCTACCGCGCCGCAGGCGGACAGGATCAACTCGCGGTTTGCGCGAATCCCCCGGCGCCAAGTCACCACGACTAAGATTGCCGCGAATAACACAACCAACGAAACCGGATGGGGCATACGACTAACTCGCCGCGGCAACGCAAGCGCGCCGGCGCGCACTCGCGTTAGCCGCTATCGGCGGCGCTTTCTCGACAGCAGCATCGTGCCGCTCGCCGAGGCGAGAATGAACTCGATCATAGCTTACTCCTCGTTGCTGCGACTAGAGCGTAACGTTCTGAGTATAGGGGGTAATTGGAGTGTCGTAAACGGCCCCCGAGTGAAGCTCGGCGGCGAGGGCGGATCTTTACAAGGTGAGCCGTATGCCCCGGGGTTGTGCGGTCTACCGTTCGCCGGCGGACATCCGGCGGACATCGGTGCTTGACCGAACTCCGTTGCACCAGCAAAATCAGCGTACCCTTGGGCGTAGTAGAGGAGTGTCGTGACGCGCGTATGGTCGAATAAAGCGATACTGTTTGCGTACTTCATTACAACGATCGCGATCGGCTCGGTGTTGCTGTGGCTGCCTGTCTCGTGGCAAGGAGACGGCTCGTTGCGTTATCTCGATGCATTGTTCACCGCGACCTCCGCGGTCTGTGTAACCGGCCTCATTGTGGTCGAGACCTCGCAGTTTAGCTTGTTCGGCGTCATTACCCTGATGGCTCTTATCCAAGCAGGCGGCCTGGGAATCATCGCGTTCGGCACCCTATACTTGAGTTCCGGCGGACGGAAGATTTCGCTTGCGAATCGCCGATTGATCCGGGACTATTACCTGCCGGGGGTTGAGTACGAGCCGCGGAAGATCCTGCGCGATGTCGTAATCTTGACAATTACCGTAGAACTGCTCGGTGCAGTGGCACTGACCTCCGCGTTTCGGGGAGCGGGGGTGTCTAACCCGTTGTTAAAGGGCGTGTTTCACTCGATCTCGGCTTTCGCAAACGCCGGATTTTCGCTGTTCGATACCAGCCTCGAGGCCTACGCGGCCGACGCCGCCGTTGTGCTTCCGGTAATGCTGCTTGTTACCCTCGGAGGCATTGGGTTCGTGGTATTGAGCGACCTGCATAAGCGTAGCGCCGGTCGGGTTCGCGTGTTGTCGCTGCATACGCGGTTGGTACTCGGCATAAGTTTCGGGCTTGTGCTGTTGAGCTCGGTTGTGTTTTTTATTTTCGAAGGTTCCACGGCACCTGCCGGGGCTACCGAGACGGAGCGTTGGTGGGCGGCGGTGTTTCAGGCCGTGACGCCGCGGACAGCGGGATTCAACACGGTGACGCAAAGCGAGCTGTCGCTACCGTCGCAGGTCTGGACGATGCTGTTAATGTTTATCGGAGGCGCACCGGGGAGCATCGCGGGTGGTGTGAAAGTGACCACGGTCGCGCTGGTGTTCCTCCTCGCGATCAGGCGCCGAGAGATGCACGCCGAGATTCGGGTGGGCAACCGTAAAATCAGCCCTTTGGTGTTAAACAAGGCGAGTTCCATTTTGATTAAGTCTTTGCTTCTCATTCTGACGGCAGTTATGCTACTCACCGTAACCGAGGTTTGGGCTGCAGGGCGACCATTCACGCTCCTCGAGCTGATGTTTGAAACAATATCGGCCTTCTGCACCGTCGGCCTCTCGCTCGGCATTACGCCCGAGCTCACGGATCCGGGGCGCATCGTGGTTATCGCGGTAATGTTCGGCGGCCGCTTGGGGATCATCGCGATGGCGATGCCGGGTAGTGAGCCGGCGAAACGTCGGCTCGTCGACTACCCCGAGGGGGAGGTACTGCTTGGATAGGCTTCGGTCGTGGTGATGCATCATGAGTACAAGACGGTCACTAGCGTTGATTAATGAGAGCTGGTGCTGAAGAGGAGGTAACGGGTGAAACAGTTCGGCATTATCGGTCTCGGAAAGTTCGGCCGACGTATGGTTGACGAGCTCCTCAAGGCCGATGTGGAACTCTTGATTCTCGACAAAAACCCCGAGGTTGTTGAGCTCTTCAAGAACCGCGTCGCCGCAGCGTACGTCGCGGACGCGCTCAACGAAGAGACGATTCGCCAAACCATTCCACAGGATATCGACACTGTGATCGTGGATACCGTCGATAACATGGATGTCTCGATCTTAGTAACGCACTATCTGCGAAATATCGGGATACGGGAAATTATTGCGGTTGCAGGTACCGATCAACACGGCGAAATAATGGAGGCGGTTGGGGCTACGCGCGTGATCTACCCCAACAAAGAGGCGGCGCTTCGTATAGCGCCGACTTTGGTCTCTTCGGCTCTGTTCAATTACTTTCCGATCGCTGAAAACATCGCGCTCGCGGAGCTCAAACCACCCGAGAAGGTTGTAGGCATGAGCTTGATCGAGTCCGACTTACGGAACGTATACGGTATCACGGTGATTGCGGTGCGCGAACAAGAGCACGAAAGCTTCAGTTTCGTGTCCGGCACCTATCGACTGCAACCCGAAGACACGCTTCTTGTGGTTGCACCCGGAGAAGTGATCGAAAAGATGTCGCACGTGCGGTTGAGTGGTGGCCACACCATGGGCTCCAAAGCGGGCCGGGGAGAGCGCCCGAGGGGGCCTCTTGCGCGTTTCAAACGCGTATTCAGCAGGCGTTAGCTCGTTAGGCGTGTGCGCTTCGTTTCGCGTGCTTCGGGCGAAACGCATGCATCAGTGTGGGGTAGGTGTCTAGATAAGGGCCGCCCATGAGCTCGATACAGTAGGGGATAGACGGGAACACCGCGCCGAGGCAGTCGGCGATGGCCGAGGGGTTGCCGGGTAGGTTCACGATCAGGCAGCGTCCGCGGGTTCCGGCTGTTTGACGTGAGAGGATCGCGGTCGGCACCACTTGAAGCGAGACGCTTCGCATGAGCTCGCCGAAGCCGGGCATCGCGCGTTCGCAGACCGCTTCGGTGGCCTCGGGTGTTATGTCACGCGGTGCCGGCCCGGTGCCGCCGGTGGTAACAACCAGGCAGCACTCGCTCTCGTCGGCGAGTTCGCGCAAGCAGTCCTCGAGCTGTGCGCGCTCGTCCGGTACAACGCGGCGCTCCGCGGCCCACGGCGTGCTGACGTGCGTCTCCAGCCAGTCGTAGATCGCCGGGCCGCCGCGGTCCTCGTACTCGCCGCGGCTCGCGCGGTCGGAGACCGTGACGATCCCGATGCGTGCGGTCTCGGAACCGTTCGGCGCAACCGAGGCGTTCGGCGCTTTTGGGGTGTTCTCGGGGCGTGACTCGTTTCGCATCTTGCCTTTCATCTTGCCTTTCATCTCGGTTCCTCCGGGCTCGTTATACCGTCTACTCCACCTCGTCGGCAAGTCGCTCGAGCGCGACGATATCCTGTATCTGCAAAATATCACGGTCGTAGGTTATGATGCCCGCCTCGGCGAGCTCGCTGAGCACGCGGGACAGCGCCGGCCGCGTAGCGCCGAGTATCTCGGCTTGGGTGCGGCGAGAGTGCGGGAGCTGAAGTGTGGGCGTGCCCTGAAGCTGATACTGGTCGAGCAGGTAGTGCGCGACGCGCCCCCGGATGGTGCCGAAGCGCGTGAGGCGTAACTTGTCGGCAAGCACCCCTACGCGCGTCGAGATATCGCCGAGGTAGGCCTCGAGGAAGGCTTGCTCGTTTCGGCACAGATGAAGCACCGCCGTGCGCGATACCCGCAGCAGTTGCGACGGCTGTATCGTTGTCACCGAGACCGGTATAACGTTTTCCTCGCCGAACAGCAGCGCCGGTGCAAGCAAGCATGGAGCGTTGTACTCGGCGACGGTGTATTGCTGCCCGCTGTACGAGTTCATCTCGGTGCGTACGCTGCCGGTGAGCAACACCATCAGTCGCTCGTAGCGGTCTCCCCGAAACGCAACCACCGCGCCGGCTTCGTAGGTTTCAAGCCGGTAGCGATAGCGTTGCAGTACCGCCGCGAGGCGCTCGGCCGGGACGGTGGTGAAGACAGGACACGCGCCGAGCCTGTGTGCCAAAGAACTATCGCCCGATTGTAACATATGATACCACGCCTCCAGGTAAACCATGGTATTCTACTAACCAAAAGCGGACGCAACAACCACAAAAGGTTCACGGTAACGGGACCGAAACCGGAAGGAGGAACGATATGAACATGTTTTGTTGGCAGTGCCAGGAGACGCTCAAGAACGAGGGCTGCACCGCGCGAGGAGTATGCGGAAAGGAGCCTGAGACCGCGAACCTACAGGATCTCTTGACCTTCGTGGTGAAGGGGATAGGGTTCTACGGGAATATCCTGGCCGAACGCGGCGAGTCCGTGGCTGAGGCCGGACGATTTGCGCTGAAGGCGTTGTTCGCTACTATTACCAACGCCAACTTCGACGACGCACGCTTCCACGAATTGATCGCTGAGGCGCTGGAGCTTCGCGACCGGCTTGCCGAGCGCTGCAACGTCTCGGGGGCCGACCTACCGGAAGCCGCAACCTGGCGCAGTGACGACCCGTCTGAGTACGTAGCGAAGGGCTATCAAGTGGGCGTGCTATCAACCGAAAACGAGGACATCCGTTCGCTGCGTGAAACCATTGTGTACGGGCTGCGCGGGATCGCGGCTTACGGAGATCACGCGGCGGTGCTCGGCAAGGAGGACGAAGAGATCTACCAAGGTGTCCTGAGCTTGCTCGCCGCGGTGGTAGACGACGGCAAGACGGCCGACGAGCTCACCGCACTGGTGCTGGAAACCGGCAGCCTTGCGGTGAAGACGATGGCACTGCTGGACGCGGCCAACACCGGCGCGTACGGCAACCCCGAGATCAGTACCGTGAACATCGGCGTCGGCAAGAACCCCGCGATTCTGATATCCGGACACGACCTTCGCGACATGGAAGAGCTTCTGAAGCAGACCGAAGGAACCGGTGTCGACGTGTACACGCACTGCGAGATGCTACCGGCCAACTACTATCCGGCGTTCAAGAAGTACTCGCAGTTCGTCGGCAACTACGGAAACTCGTGGTGGAAACAGAACAAGGAGTTTGAAGCGTTCAACGGCGCGATCCTGATGACCACCAACTGCATCACGCCGGTGCAGGATAGTTACCGTGACCGCATCTTCACGACCGGCATGGCGGGCTATCCCGGGGTGCAGCACATCCCCGACCGGAACAACGGCAGCCCCAAGGACTTCAGCCCGGTGATTGAGCGCGCTAAGCAGTGCGCCCCGCCCACCGAGATCGAGTCGGGCAGCATTGTCGGTGGATTCGCGCACGCGCAGGTTACCGCTCTCGCCGACAAAGTGGTGGATGCGGTCAAGAGCGGCGCGATTCAGCGCTTCGTCGTGATGGCCGGGTGCGACGGGCGCCAGAAAGGACGCAGCTACTTCACGGAAGTGGCCGAGCAGCTCCCCGAGAGCTCGGTGATTCTAACCGCTGGGTGCGCAAAGTATCGCTACAACAAACTCAACCTTGGCGAGATAGACGGCATCCCGCGAGTGCTCGACGCCGGGCAGTGCAACGACTCGTACAGTCTGGTAATGATCGCGCTCAAGCTGAAAGAGGTGTTCGGTTTGGAGGATATCAACGATCTTCCGATCTCGTACGACATCGCGTGGTACGAGCAGAAGGCCGTCTGCGTACTGCTTGCACTGTTGTCGCTCGGTGTTCGAAACATCCGCCTCGGCCCGACGTTGCCGGCGTTTCTCTCACCCGCAGTCGCCAAGGTGATTGCCGAGAACTTCAACCTCATGCCGACCGGGGATGTGAAGGACGACGTCGCGGCGATGGCGGCCGCCCGCTAACGGCGATACGCCGGCGGCGCAGCCGGTGCCCTTTCGTTATCAGTGTCCTAATTCCTGAATCCGCTGTTTGTGGATTTGACAGACGAGGAGACCCGCGCTACGATCACTAGTGAGTATAGAAAGTGTAAACCGTTGAAGGAGGAGTGTTTGACCGAGTCGTGGCTCCCCTGGGTTCTCGCGCTTTCTATACTCCTTCAACTCGCTGCGGCGGGCGTGAGCCTGCGCCTTGCCGTTATTTCCGGGTTTCACAAACCATGGCTCTGCATCTCGGCCGCCATCGTTCTGATGGCGGTGCGGCGCATGACGAGCCTCCTGGGCCTATTCGGTGTTGCCGATTTTCTCGATGGGGCACATGTAGCGGAGTACATCGCGCTCGTGATCTCGGTACTGATGTTGGTGGGCCTCGCGTTGTTTCGTCCGGCGTTCGAGCGCATTCAGAAACGCAGAATGCATGAGCTGGAGGCGAAAGACGTTTTGATCCGCGAATCGCATCACCAGGTAAAGAACGATCTGCAGCTGCTGCAGGGCCTGGTACGGCTGCAGCAAGACTCCACGCGCAAGGAAGACGAGCGCGCGTTTCTCATGGACCTCGACTCGCGCATCTACTCGTTTTCGCTGCTCCACGAGAACCTCTATCGCGACGGCCTCGGTAAGGATAGCGCCGACGAACGCGGCGGTGAACGCGGCGGGCTGTCTTTCAAGCGCTATCTCGAACGCCTCGCGGCCGCGGTGGCCGAGAAGTATGCCGACCACGCGGTGCGTATGCACCTCGATCTCGGCGATTATCCCGTGGCGGCAAAGAATATTCTCTACGCAGGCTTGATTGTAAACGAAGCGCTCACCAACGCCTTCAAGTACGGCCGCCCACTTTCCGGCGCCCCTGAGATTCGCCTTCAGAGCACGCGTGAGGGCGATGAGGTCCGCCTCACGATCGCCGACAACGGCCCCGGTCTTCCCCACGGAGCGCTCGAGAGCGACGAGCTCAGCTCGTACGGTCTCACGCTTATCCGCACCATCGGGAGTAACCCCGGCTGGAAAACCGAGCTCCGCAACGACGGCGGCGCCGTTGTGGAACTGCGCTTTCCGGTGTCACAGTGCGAACTGCAAAATCCGTGAGCGCCTGCGGACGTCTGCAGACACCTGCGGATCTCCAGCACCCCGTCTGTCAGGCGACCACGCGGCGCGTTGAGCCGGGGCCGCTCCGACGGCGCGACCGGGGTCGCGCATGAACTGCGGCGGGCGATTCGCGATCATGAGGTTTCCAGTCCCGAGGAGTTTGCACCCGTCACCCGGGAGGCGGGTGGTGAGGCGCTTCCACCGGCAAGCGGATTAGGTAGCCAACGGCCGCGCACACAAGCGAAACGATCACCAGAGCGGTGCCGAGACCGAAGATGCTGCTGAGCACGCCGAGCGCAAGCGCGATTGCGGCCGTGAAAAGCGCTTCGGCCTGCGACTCCACCGAAAGCGCGGAAGCCAGCGACTGCTGGTCCATTCGCGAGCTGACGTAGGTGATGCCCATCGGCTTGCGGAGGTTCTCAAGCAGGTATATTCCGAGATAGACCACCACCGCCGCAATCGGAACTCCCACCCAGTACAGCCCGCCGCTCAGCGCGCCGAGCCCAACGCCGACCAACAGAGTGGCGTTCAGGGGCGTCGCAAGGTCGGTGAACCGTTCGGCCAGGTGTCCGGAACGCCGCGAGGCCGCAGAGGTCATGATGTACAAAAGGCAGTAGACTACGCCGGTAATGATCGCGGTGCGCTCGCGGGCGGCGAGGCCGAGTGCCACCGGGACGGTGAGCGCAGCGGCCTGCAGAATCGGTTGCAGGTAGTCTTTGCCGGCTTTGTAGTAGCCGCTGTAGAGCGCTTGATTGGCGACCGCGCGCAAAGCCGCAGGATTACGCATGCTCGTAATCAACGACTGCATCACCCCTGCAAACTCATCGCGAACGCCTTTCTTGCTGGTGTGTCGGGGGCCGTCGAGACTGCGCGGATAGCTGAGGATGAGGAGCAGATCGAGCAGATACGGAATAATCGTGAACAGAAAAACCGGGGCGTAAGAGTCGTGGCGAAACACCAGCGCCGCCGCGATCAGTGCCGAAAGCGCCGCGCCGCGTTGCGACCACGAACGCGTGTGGCCGTAGTAGTGAGTCCGCAGGTCGTCTCGGCCCATCGCGTGCAGGTAGTCGAATATCATCGCCTTGTGCGTGCCGGTGCGGAATGCCTCCCCAAAGGCGTAAAACGCCATTGCGACAAACAACACCCAGTACTCGGCGGCGAAATAGAAGGTCACAAACGCAAAGACGTACCCCACAAACGACGCAACCATCGTAAGCCGCCGCCCGAGCGCATCGGCGATCAAGCCCGACGGTACCTCAGTCAGATTAACGAGAATCTCACGTGCAGCGTACAGAGCGCCGATCTGCGTGTACGAGAGGCCCTTCTCGAGGAAGAACAGCATCAAGAACGGCTCGTAGAAGCGCAGGTTCTTGAGAAACCCGTAAGCGCAGAACTTGTAATACTGTCTGTCTTTGACGAAGCCGCTCGGTTTCCGCCTGCCGCTCATGCACCCCTCTCGCGATCAACACGCTTGATCAACACGCTCCGAGTAACCTAATATCCAGATACGATATCGTTGTAGGATATTATTGGGCGGACGTGGCTGCGTCAAGGCTTCGCGGAGCGGTTATAGGACGGGGGAAACTATGTCGGGAATGGAGCTTACTCGCGAGTTCTTCCTAGGGTTTATCAAACTCCACATACTGCACCACGCAGCTCAGGAGCCGATCTGCGGGGTTGACCTTGTGGAGGAGCTCGGAACGCACGGCTATGAGCTGAGTCCCGGAACGCTGTATCCCACGTTGCACGCGCTTGAACGGGCAGGGTACCTCGAACACCACGAGCGCACCGTGCACGGCAGGCGGCGCAAGTACTACGTAGCCACCGAGGCCGGGGTGGAGGCCCTTGAACGCGGCAAGGCGCAGGCCCGTGAGTTAACCCGCGAACTCCTCGAGGAGCCCTAGAATGCAGCGTCACGAAGCCGTACAGCGCAGCGAGCCGCGACTGCTCGCGTTCCTGAAGGATGTTCTTGTATGCTCGCTCGGCGCCTACGGAGGGCCTGAGTCGCATATGAGTGTGTTCATCGATCAGCTTGTGGTGAAGCGCAAGTATCTGAGCGAGGCCGAGCTGATCGAGCTGATCGCGCTCTGTAGCATCCTGCCCGGGCCTACCAGCACGCAAACCATCGTCTCAATTGGGTATAAGATCGGTGGGCCGCTTACGGCGTTCTTGACTATGCTGGTCTGGGCGTTGCCGGTGCTCACTCTGATGACGATCCTGTCGTTTCTCTATCAGTTTCTGGCCGTTTACGAGGTGTCTTACGACGTGCTGCGCTACATCGGGCCCATGGCGGTCGGCTTTATCATCGTGGCCGCTTTTCGCATCGGACGCAAAGTCGTGAACGACCTCTCAACGGCGTTTCTTATGCTCATAGGAGCCGTAACCACGTACGTGGTTCGCGCGCCTTGGGTGTTTCCTGCGGTGTTGGTGGCAGGAGGGATCGTCAGCATTTTGCAGGCGCGTGAACCGGGTATCTGGCACCGGGTCACCTTGCACCCGCCCTGGCGCTACCTATTGGCCTTCGCCACGATTGCCGTGGGCGGCATCGTGGCAGCAGCGGTCACGCAGCACCGGCTCGTTGAGCTGTTTGAGAGCTTCTACCGCTACGGGTATCTTGTCTTTGGGGGAGGCCAGGTGGTGGTGCCGGTGATGCATAGCGAGCTTGTGGAGGTACGCGGCTTCATGACCAATCAGGAGTTCCTTACCGGCTACGGCTTGGTTCAGGGACTCCCGGGCCCGATGTTCAGCTTCGCGGCTTACGCCGGCGGCATGGCGGCGCGCAGCGGTACGGCGCCGGCTCAGGTGGCGGGTGCCGTCGCCGGCGGCCTCGGAATCTTTCTTCCCGGGTTGCTGTTGATCTATTTCGTATACCCGGTCTGGGAAGGGCTCAAGCAGATGAAAGCGGTTCGCATCGCGCTGCGCGGGATTAACGCCGTAGCCGGGGGCCTGATCGCGATTGCCGCGGTGATTCTGCTGCAGGCCTCCGGTCTGTACCTCGAGAACCTCGTCGCCACCGCGCTTTCTATAGCGTTGCTGGTATCGCGCAAGGTGCCGGCCCCGCTCATAGTCGGCGGCGCGGTTTTCGCAGGGTTCGTGATCTGACAGTCTTTCATTTGCTCCTCAGAACGTTGAACCTTTGAGCGAATCCGAAACCGTGTACGGGACGCCGGGTCCTGCGGAGCCCTTCCGGAACCCGGAACATCAAGCCCCCCGCAATGTACGCCGGCGCACAGACGATAGCGGACGATTATCCGCAATTTAGTTCGTAGATTAGTTCATGGATTCATTATGAATCGAGGTGAGAAGGACATGAAAAGACTACTTGTGATTATGGCTGTTCTGATGATTACGCCGTCGGTTGCGTTTGCACAGTTGGGTGTTGGTCCTGCGGCGTTCTTCAAGTCTCCGGTGTTGCTCGGACAATCGGTTGACATCGAGGAAGCGAACGTCGATCAATTCAGCTTCGGCGCAGACTTACGGTATCGGGTGGGTTGGTTTCAGGCTCAAGCCCTCGGGCTTTACTCGGTAGGAGACGTCAACAGTCTGGATCTCTTCCTAGACGCCGGTGTTGCGCTTGACGTGGCGATAGTCACCCTGTCGGCGGGTGCCGGACCCAATTTTACCAACAACTTCGACAGCAGCCCTGCGCGGCAGGCAGGATTGAACAGCAGAGTCGGTGCGGACGTTATGCTGGGACCGGTTTCGGTTGGGGCGTCGTACATCATGGCGCTCGACATCACCGACAACGGCTTCAGCGTCAAAACCAGCTCCGGGCTGCTCGGTGCCCATGTACTGTTCTGGTTGTAGAACGCGCGAATCGGAGTCCCCCTTCTCCCGGAGAAGGGGGACGATTAACCTAAGTGTGTTGTCGGTAAGGACAGACGTGATGAAAAGAATGAAACGGTTGGGACTGGTGATGGTAGTAGCGGTGATGACCCTGAGCGCGGTGGGTTGTTTGTTGTTTGCCGGTGCCGCAGCGGGAGCGGGTACCTACGCGTATGTGTCGGGCAACCTCAAGACAACATACGATGCAACGCTGCCGCGCGCGTGGGAAGCCACCGACCGAGCGTTGGCGAACTTGGATATGGTTGTGGTTGAGGAGAACAACGACGCGTTTTCCGGCAGTTTCAGCGGCAAGATGGCCGACGGCCGCGATTATACGGTTTCGCTGGACAAGGTAACCGACGAAACAACCGAGATTGCTGTGCGCGTCGGCCTCGGCGATCGAGACGTATCCGAGACCATTCACAGCGAGATTGCCGCGATGCTCGGCAGATAGAACTAGGTGAAATCACTATCCGAGTGAGGCGCAAGGATCTTTTGAGATTTGTCGGCTGGAGGCGTTTGGGACGACCGGCCGACAGACCATCGACGGCATGTGCATAAAACGGCATACCATTCCTCCCCTTCGTGTCATTAAGGAAACATGGTCCTCGATACAATCGTAAGCACGGAACGCGGGAGTGAAATTATTATCGTGCATATTTTTGATATGATGGGAAATATGATGGGACATAAAAAAACGGTATGCCTGGACGTCGGCGCATACCGTTTTAGGGAACCGGCTTTGCCCGGTCTGTTATTATTATCGACGGTGAAGTGAATAAACTTAAGCCGCTTCTCGGGGCGCCGTATTCGCGTACGCGTAGCCTGCTCGGTTGGTCGCGGTTATGCTTTCGGCGCGAGGTTACGCGAGCGGCTGAGGCGGCGACGGGCTTGGTCGATGAGGCGTGAGTGGTAGCGGGCGGACTCGGCAAGCGCAGAGTAGAGTCGTTTAGAGTTGAGCAGCGCTCGCTCGCCCGATTCCGCGGTGGAGCCGGCGGAGGTGCTGAAGATTTCTTCCGCGGCCTCGTGTATCAAGAACCCGAGGATCTCGCGTTGTTGTGACGCGCCGATCATGCGGTCGGTTTCGTCGAGCGGGGTGAGGTCAAGCGGCGCTTCGGGGTCGCCCCGGTGCGTCTCAACGGCGCGCTGCGCCGCCTCTACCGCCGGACCTAGCCGACTCTCGAGCGACAGCAACTCCTCCGCGAGCGTCGCGAGGTCGTGTTCGAGTGTTTCGGTTGAGTGTTCGGCATGGCGGTCGTGGTGTAGCGCGGCAAGGCGGGCGTCTAACGCGGTGCGGCCGCCTGCGGCCGAAGCCGATTCGTCTGCGGCGGTGACGGCATCCGGCGGCCGTATCGGGTCCATCCCTTCGATGCGGAGCCCGCGGGCGCTGAGCGTTCTGAACTCAGGACCGGGACGCGGGCCGGCGGCGATCTGGCTTTCGAACCACCACTTGTACAGCAGCATGCGCCGGTCGGTGAGAATCACCCGGCCGTCGGCGGCCTCGCCATGCCGCGGTCCGCCGTCCCAGAGATACTGCGCAGCGTAACGCTCAACCGGCATGACGCGGTCGCAGAACCCGTGCGCGAGCTCCTCGAAGAAACTGCCGCGGCAGTGCGTTACGTGATCGGGAAACCCAAGGTCCAGCCCGGCGGTGTAGATTGGGCTGCAGCCGAGCACCTTGGCGAAGTCCCAAGCCGAGGTTGCAACCGAGCCGCCCGCGCCCAGCGCGCCGCGCGGCTCGAGCCCGCGTTCCAGGTACTGTCCAAGGGGAAACAGAGAGCTGCAGAGGTAGCGCGGGTTCTCGGACAGTAGGCGGAACACGCGCGGATGCGTAGCCGACTCCGAAACGAGTGCGGTCTGCGGCGACACGGCGCGATCAAGGTGGCGCGTGTTCCAGTACTGCGGATCTACGGTGACCAGGAAGTCGGGCGTCACGCCGGCGCGGAGGAGCGGCACGATCGAGGTGTCCACTGCGATGATCAGCGCGCGCTCGCGCAGTTCGGCGAGCCACGGCAGCACCTCGTCGAGCGTGGGACCGGCGGCGCAGACCACCGCGGGCAGGTCCGAGAAACGGCCCTGAACTCGAGCCACACCGGGCGACTCGGCCATCACGCCGATGTTTCGTACGAGGTTGCGAACCCAGAGTCGCCCGAAGCGTTTCAAGGTGTTGCGGTTGATCTCCTCACGAGTGCTGTGACGTGAGATCGCCTCATCGGCGCCGGCGAAGATCTCGGGCGAGGCTTCCACCGCTGCGCGTAAGCGCTGGACCGCCGGACGCCGCGGGCGCGCGCGTGAGAGCGCCTGAGCGAGCCCTTCAGCTGCGTCGGCTCCGGCGATCAAGGTGAGGTTGGGGCTGCCCAGTATCGATTCGAGCGGCCGCGTGCGGAGTGCGGCGCGGAACAGCTCGAGCTGAGGTTCGAGTACGATGACGGGAGTATCGGGGTACCGGGCGGTAATGGCCTCGAGATGGTATCCGAGACCGAAGCCGTAACACACAACGAGATCCGCGGCTGCAAACGAAGGGTCTGCGGCGACGCGTTCGGCCTCGCGTCGTGGTGCGCGCGTGCTATGCAGCCACCGTCCGCCGACCCTGGCGGTGGGCTCGGCGTCGCGCGTGTGGTGTAACTCGAGCTCCGCGACGGCGCCGCTGAGAAGCTCGAGCTCCTCGATCGCCTCGGGATGCACCGCCGCGAGCGCCTCGAGGTTGCGGCGCAGTACCGTCATTCAAGCTCCAGATACAGCCGTAGGCCGTCGTAGATCTCGGAGCCGGCCGGCGGGTCTTGGCGTACCACCCAGCCGGTTCCCTCGAGCACAACGTCTATCTGGTCGGACTCAAATAACGGCAGAAGGCTGCGTTTGGGTAAGCCGGTAAGATCGGGCAGCTCGTCACCGAACTCGGGTAGGTTGGGGTGCGAGACCGCGACACGGCCGCTGTGAGGTCTTATGGTGTCGCGATCGGTGTGAATGCCGAGATACGGGATGATGAACTCGGCGGCCTCCCGAATCGGGGGCGCGGCGATGCGGCCGCCGAACACGGTCTCGCCGCGCGGTTCTTCGATAACCGTATACAAGATTACCTCCGGGTTATGCGCCGGGAACATCGCGAGTGTTGAGGCGATGTACGCATCCTCGGAGTACGCGCCGATCTGCGAGTCGAAGACCTCAGCGGTACCGGTTTTAGCGGCGATATCGATGCCGTCGATCCGGATGCGCCACGCGGTACCGCCCGACTGCGTAGAGCTCTGCATGTACGCAAGCATACGGCGGGCGGTTTCGGGGCTGAGCACCTGGCGTTGCGGCGAGCGTTGCGATTCACGCATCACCGCGCCGTCGGGGGCTACAATCTTGTGCACGATGCGAGGCTGTAGTACCACGCCGCGATTCGCGAGCGCCGTAGCTGCCCGAAGAATCTGCATCGCGGTCACACCGATCTCCTGCCCGATTGCAACGGTCTGCTTTGTGCGCCCCGACCAGGCGTCGGGCCTGCGGAGCAGGCCGCGCTCCTCGCCCGCGAACTCAATGCCGGTCTTGTCGCCGAACCCAAACATCTGCAGCATGTGATAGAAACTCTCGGCGTCCACTGTTTCAGAGGCGTAGGCTGCGCCGACGTTGCTCGAGTAGCGGATGATACCTTCGGTATCGATCGTGCCGTAATCGCCGAGGTCACGGATAGTGAAAGACGCATTCTCCGGACGATATCCACCGGAGGTATGGAAACGGTCGCGTTCGCTGATACCGCCGAGTTCCAGGATTGCCGCGATCGAGAACACCTTGAAGACCGAACCGGGTTCGTAGATGCGGCTAATCGGCGCGTTTTGGCGTTCGGTTGCACTGTACTCGGCGAACTTGTTGGGGTCAAAACTGGGCGACTTTGAGTACGCGAGGAGCTCGCCGGTCCTTGCGTCCATCGCGAGCATGACGACCGAACCGGCGTGTTCGCGCTCGCGAGTCTCGTGCACGATCTCGTCGATCACGCTCTGTATGTTCAAATCCAGCGTCAAGAACAGCTGGTTGCCGTAACGCGTTTCGCCGCGCTCGGCGCGATGGTGGGGCGAAAGCACCTCATCGTAGGCGTACTCAACGCCGCTGAGCCCCACGTTGTCTATCCCGACGTAGCCGAGGGCGGCGGCGGCGGTCTTGCCGGCGGGGTAACTGCGGCCGCTCTCGCCCCGCAGGTGTATGCCCGGGATGCGGCGCTCGGCGCGCAGTTGTTCGATCCGCTCGCTTTGCGTCGGCGAGAGGCCGCGTTCGAGCACCACGTACCCCGCCGTTCCGGTCAGCTGTTCGTGAAGCTGCTGTTGATCGGCTTCGAGAACTTCGCTTAGTAGCCGAGCGGTTTCGTCCGGGTTACCGACGTCGGGCGTCCAGGCGGTGAGGCTGTTAAGCTCGGTTTGAATCGCGAGTATCTTGCCGTTGCGATCGAGAATAGGGCCGCGCTCTACCGCACTCGCCGAGAGGCCGGCGGCGCCGGCGGCAGTATCGGAGGACAGCATGATCTCGCCATACCGAACTGTGATTGTCACGGCGAATATCGCCATGAAGACAAACACCACGATGTAGCGCGTGCGGTTAGCTCGCTCCATATACTCCCGTACTCGGCCTCATGCTCCTAGAGCCCGAAGGGCGTTCCCATGATCCGCCCCCTGATGCTGTCGATTGGAACCAACCCGTAATGCCGCGAGTCGCGCGAGCGCGCAGCGTTTTCTCCGGCGGCAAACACCATGTTGTCCGGGATGCGCGTTAGCTCGCGCAACTGGTTGTAGGTATATCCCGAAAGTTCGTACTCCCGATCTCCGATCCGCATACTATGTTCCCGTAGCGTGAAACGCTCGCCCGGCGCACCCACCAACCGCTTCACCACAATACTATCATCGTCCGGTGTGCGATACACGATAATATCGCCGTTTCGTGGAGCGCTCCAGACCGCGAGATAGCGATCCAGAACCGGCAGTTGCAACCCGTACGCCGCGCGGTTCACGAGCATTGTATGACCGTTCGGCAGAGTAGGGCTCATTGAAACGCCCTCTATCTGTACCGCTTGGACCGTGACGGCCATCAATACCACCGCGATCAAGGTCGGTAGTGCGATAATGGTGAGCGTGTCCAGCGATTTCATGGTCGTTCCGGTGCATAACTATAATACGCGCTTGCAAGAATGTCGATATGTAGAATACTATGCAATCGGTCATTGAACACCAGTCGGTAGGCAGTCGCAGGGCCGGCGTCGAGGCGCTGCGGCGCATCGTAAGCGCGCCGAGAAAGACAGGAGATCAACTGCTGAGCATCCGAAACTACCTCGGCTGCCGCCGAGTTCGGGGTGAACGTGAGCATACGCCGAGTTCCAGCCTCTCGTCGCAACGCGTTTCCGCAGTTGGTAAAAGCCCGCGTGTTCTTGAACGTTCTAAACGTGGCTCCGGGCGTGCCGGGCGTCTCGAAGATCGTGCGAGCGGCGCCCTGAGCAACCGATCCAACCGCAAATCGATAATCGCCCGCATACTATCCTACCGCTCGGCCAAGAGCCGACGCCGGGGAGCGTCGAGTTCCGGGGGAACCTCGAGTTCCGGCGGCTCGTCTCCTCGGCCGGGGAGGCCGGGGAGGCCGGGGAGAGGTTCCGGGAAGATTGCGCGCGGTCTGCAGGCGCTGCGCTTGTCGCTCACCGCGAAGGCCCGTCTTGCTGCGCGTCTCGCCGGGAGGGTGCCGGCGGTCGCGTCGGTGCGGCTCAAGGGGCCGGGGCTTACGAGCCTTCGGCTCAGCGGTCCGGGAGAGCTCCATATCGCGTTCGGTGCCTCGATAGTGCTCGCGGTACTGGTCGCGGGGTTTCTCCTGCAGCCCGGGCAGGCGCTTCACGGTATGGTGCAGCGCAGTCCGGAGCTCAGTTTGCCGAGCGACGGGGTGGTTGAGACGCTGCGCACTCGCCTAGCCTCGCGCGACGAGCGATACGACGCTTCAGCAGACCTCGAGGTAGATGTAAGCGGCTTTCTCGGCGTAGACACCGTTGAGTACGAGCTGCGCTCCGGCGACACCCTGTCCGGCATCGCCGTGCAGAACGGACTCCGTCTCGACACCTTGGTGAGCTTCAATCGCATCTCGGATGCGCGCCGCATGCGCGCCGGCGACAGTATCAAGATTCCGAACCGCGACGGAGTGTTGCACAGCGTTTCGCGCGGCGAGTCGCTCGAGAGCATCGCGCGCGCCCACGACAGCTCGGTCAACGCGTTACTCGATGCCAACGATCTTGAGTCGGCCCGAATTGACCCCGGAGATTTGCTGTTTGTTCCCGAGGCACGGATGGACGGAACCGAGCTTGCTATCATTCTGGGCGACGCGTTTCGCTGGCCGGTACGCGGGCGGCTCAGTAGCGGCTTCGGCATGCGTCGCGATCCGTTTACCGGCACCCGGCGCTTCCATAACGGCATTGATATCGTCAACCGCCCCGGCACTCGTGTAAACGCCGCGATGTCGGGTCGTGTGGTGCACGTCGAGAATCAGCCCGGAAACTACGGCAAGTTTGTGATCATGCGCCACCCGCGTGGATATCAAACGTTGTACGCGCATCTCGACCGGACCGCGGTTTCCACCGGGCAGTACCTATCGCAGGGGCAGCAGGTGGGGATGCTCGGGAATACCGGTCGAAGCACCGGGCCGCACCTGCATTTTTCGATAATTGAGAATGGACAGTTCATTGACCCTATGCGGCATCTTCGATAATTGGTATACTCTGGTGGCTAAACACAAAACTAATGCGAAAACGTGAAACTACAGCAGGGAGGAAGACTACATAATGCGAAAGCTCGCGATCGCCGTGATCTGCATGCTGGCACTATTCACGTTCATTAACGCGTATACCACCGAACCCGATTCGCTGCCGCCCCCCGCGGCCGAGCAGCAGCAATAAGTGCGGCCCCGGCGCGCGATTGGGTCCCAATTGGGTTCCGTGCGCCTTAACGCCCGTGGCAGTGTTTGTACTTCTTGCCGCTGCCGCACGGGCAGGGGTCGTTTCTGCCGACCTTTGGATAGTTCCGTGTAACCTGGCTCTTTTGCGGACGGGTAGCGGTGGCGGTGCCGCCGCCGGAGGTTTGCTGAGCCGCGGCTGCCCCGCCTCCGGCTGCAAACATCTGCATCGAGCTGTGCGTGGCGGTTCCCGCGGGTACCGCGCCGCGCTGTGCGCTCGGGCGTCCGATTCCTTCCGCTTTCACCGCGATCACTTTGCGCGCGATAGACGTCCGTATATCGTAGATAAGCTGGTCGAAGATCTGAAACCCTTCGAGCTTGTACTCCAGCAGCGGATTCTTCTGAGCGTAGCTGCGTAGGTACACCGCTTCGCGCAGCCCCTCGAGGTTCTCCAAGTGGTCCTGCCAGCGCTTGTCGATGCTGCGGAGATAAGCGTCGCGGATCGCGAGGTTCAGCTGCTCGTGACCGGCGATCCCGGCCTTGTTCTCCAGATCCTTCCATATTTCGTCTACGATTGAGTCGCGCAGCTGCTCGGGCGTGAGCGCCGCGAGCTCGTCCTCGTTCTGCTCCGTCGCGAAGAACAGCGTATCGTGCAAGCCGGTGAGAAACTCGTGCAGCAGATGGCGATCTTCTCCGCGCGAGGCGATGTAGGGTTGGACGATTTCGTCTACCACCTCGGTTGCGCTGCGCCACACGCGCTCGATCAAGTTGTCGTCGCTCAGGATCGCGTCGCGTTGTTCGTAGATCAGCTTGCGTTGTTCGTTGAGAACGTCGTCGTACTCAAGCAGATGCTTGCGGATGTCGAAGTTGCGCTCCTCAACCTTCGACTGCGCCGACTCTATGGTGCGGTTGATCAGCCGGTGGTTAAGCGGCTCGTCTTCTTCCATGCCGCGTTGCATGATTGATTTGAGCCGATCGGAGCCGCGGCCGAACAAGCGCATGAGATCGTCGTCCATCGAGAGAAAGAAGCGCGACTCGCCGGGGTCGCCCTGGCGACCGGAGCGCCCGCGCAGCTGATTGTCTATGCGACGCGACTCGTGGCGCTCGGTCCCGAGAACGTAGAGGCCTCCGAGGCCGCGAACCTCGTTGTAGTCGTCGCGCCACCGCACCGACTCCTGCCGGAGAGCCGCTTGATAGCTTTCTTCATCGGCGTCGGTGCCGGCCTTGCGTCGGGCGCGGAACTCGGGGTTGCCGCCGAGTTTGATATCGGTGCCGCGACCTGCCATGTTGGTCGCGATTGTAACTGCGCCTTTAGCGCCGGCCTCGGCGATGATCAACGCTTCGCGCGCGTGGTTCTTGGCGTTTAACACCTCATGACGCACACCCGTCTTAGTCAAGACGTTTGAAAGCTTCTCGGAGCGCTCGATCGAGGCGGTGCCGATCAACATCGGCTGACCTTTTTCGTTGACGCGTTTGATCTCGTCGGCGATCGCCTGGTACTTGGCGTTTTCGTTGACATAGATTACGTCGTCCTGGTCCAGCCGAGCGAGCGGGCGGTTGCTCGGGACCACCACGACATCGAGTCCGTAGATCATTCCAAACTCTTTGGACTCGGTCTCGGCCGTGCCGGTCATGCCGGAGAGCTTGCCGTACATGCGGAAGAAGTTCTGCAACGTGATGGTGGCGAGCGTTCGGTTGCGCTGCGCGATGCGAATGCCTTCCTTGGCCTCGATTGCCTGGTGTAAGCCGTCGGAGTAGCGCCGACCGTGCAAAATGCGGCCGGTGAACTCGTCGACGATCTGCACTTGGCCTTCGCTGACGACGTAATGCGTGTCGCGGTGAAACAGCTTCTGAGCGCGCAAGGCCTGGGTGAAGTAATGAATGTACTCGAAGTTCTCTTCCTCAAAGAGTGAGGTCGTGATGATCTTGCGTTTCATCAAGAGATCTTCGATGTGGTTCAAGCCTTCATCGGTGAAGGTTACCCGGCGGCTCTTTTCCTCGAGCTTGAAGTCGCCTACCGGCTCATCGGGATAGTCGTCGGTTTCGGGGTCTTTCTCGCACTCCACGAGCTCGCGCGCGAGCCGGTCTACCTCGACGTACTTGCGTGTGTCGTCCTCGGTGGCACCGGAGATAATCAACGGAGTGCGCGCTTCGTCTATGAGTATTGAGTCTATTTCGTCTACGATCGCGTAATGATGGCCCCGCTGCACCTTGCGTGAGTGATCGAACGACATGTTATCGCGGAGATAGTCGAAACCGAACTCGCTATTAGTGCCGTACGTGATGTCGCGGCGGTAGGCGTCCTTGCGCGCTTCGGTCTCCATGCGGGAGACGATGGAGCCCACCGTGAGGCCGAGGTATGCGTAGACAGGGCCCATCCAGGCCGCATCGCGCTCGGCGAGATACTCGTTAACCGTTACGATATGCACGCCTTCCGCGGGAAGCGCATTCAGATAGGCGGCGGTAACCGAAGAAACGGTCTTTCCCTCGCCGGTCTTCATCTCCATGATCCTGCCCTGATGCAGCACGATCCCGCCGAGGAGCTGTACATCGTACAAACGCTCGCCTAGCACGCGGCGGGCGGCCTCGCGGACCAACGCATAGGCCGGCGGAAGGAGATCGTCGAGCGTCTCGCCCTCGGCGTAGCGCCGTTTCAGTTTTTCGGTCTCTTGAGGGAATGCCTCCGGCGGCAAGGAAATAGCCCAAGACTCAAGCGAGTTTATCTCATGCAGAATCGGCAACAGCCCTTTAAGATCCTGCTCATGTTTCGACCCGAATACGAGATCGATAATCTTCTGAACCATGCTACGACTGTAGTATGTATCGGAAACGCCGGTCAAGATTGACAAGATTGACAGCGTTCGGCGCGAACGCTACTATCGTCGCATATGAAGCGTCCTGTTTGCGTCGGCGGCGGGCTCCTGTTGAGTGCGGTTGTCCTTATATCGGTGATCGGCATATCGGTGATCGGCTGTTCCCGGCAGGAGGTGCGCTCGCTCTCACGTGAAGACCTCTTCCGGATAGAGCTCGGCAAGATGGAAGACCAGCTCGACGTGTTCTACGGGCCGGGCCAACCATTGCGTCATCAGGCGCGCCTTTTCATGCGCGACGGGCGGTTCTTTGTCGGTGACGCCGCGGCCAACAAAATCATGCAGTTCACCAGCTACGGCGACCTGCTGTCGCTTCTGTATAACCCGGACGACAACCCTCGCCCGGTGCAGCTGCAGGCCTCGCAGAACCCCGGAACGCTTATCAACCGCCGCGCCTACCCGTACCATTTTCGCCAAACCGGGGAGATCGCGGTTACATCCGGGAAAGAGCTGCTGGTTGAGGAGTATCTCTCACCGGAGCGCGCGGTATACGACGAGGAGCGTGCCGCAAGCCTCAATCGTCAGGTGCTTCGCTTCACCCCGCAGGGGCGCTTGATCGATTACCTGGGCCAGGAAGGCATCGGTGGTAGCCCGTTCCCGCATATCGAGAGCATTCACGTCAACGACCACGACGAGATCATCGTGATCTCGCACACGCTCGATACCTGGATTGTCTACTGGTTTTCGCCCGAAGGCGAGCCGTTGTATGAGATCGAGATCCCGAACGACCGCCTGCCGTTGGTAGCGGACGAGGACAACTTGATTCCGTTTCTCGAAACCATCAAGCCCGACCGCGAGCAGCACCGCCTGTACCTCCATCTGAACTACTACCGTGAGTCGGTAGACGCCGAAACCGAGGCTACCTACGGTATCGAGACCTACGCGTCTCGAATCTACTGGCTCGATCTCGAGAGCGGCAGGTACGAAGGTTACGTCGATATCCCGGAGAACGTTCAGCAGCGCCCGGGGCACAGTGTGTTCGATCAACAAGAGGTGCAGTTCCTCTACGAGTTTATCGGTACCGGTCGCGGCGAGACCTTCTTTCTGCTTAGTCGAGAGCGCGCCACACAGGTGCAGCTGATGATAATGAACGCCGAGGGTCGAGTGCTCTCCCGTCGTATGATCGAGATACCGGAGCCCGACCTTTTGATGAAGTCGTTCAACCTAACCGCCGACGGCATTCTCTCGGCGCTCCTGGTGGGGCACGACGAAGCGCGCGTAGTCTGGTGGCGAAGCGATCGGTTGCTAGCCGGACGCTGAGCGTCACCCGGGGAGGAAACGATGCGGAGTATCTCACCGGTTGGCCTGCCGTTGCCGACAGCAGGCGAGATGAGCGAGATCGACGCTCGCACGCAGAGCGAGTACTCGATACCGGAACTGGTGCTGATGGAGAACGCCGGACAACGTATCTGGGAGCGCGCCAAACGGTGGGCCGGGCCGCGCCTGTGCGATGACGCGCTGCTCGTGATCGTCGCCGGGACCGGCAACAACGGCGGTGACGCGCTCGTGATCGCGCGCGCCGCGTGGCTCGAGGACCGCTACGCGGTGGCGGTTGTGCTCACCCGCCGGCCCGAAAGCGGCCCGGCCGCGGTGCACGCCGCGTCCTGCGAGGCGCTCGGTATTCCGTTAATCAACTACGCCGAAGCGCCGGAAGACGCTCACGCCTTGATCGGCGAGGCCGACTGGCTGTTCGATGGTTTGCTCGGCACCGGACTGAGCGGCGAGGTGCGCGGCGCCGGCGCCCGTTTGATCGAAGAAATTAACACCTGTAGCGCCACGGTGATCGCGATCGATGTGCCGAGCGGAGTGGGTGACGGCTTTCGCCGCGGGTACGCCGCGGTGCAAGCCTCGTTAACGCTCACGGTGGAACTTCCGAAGCAGGCGCTCTATCTGCCGTACGCGCGCCCGTTCTGCGGGGAGATCGAGGCCGTCTCGATTGGGTTCCCCCCGCAGCTCCTGCACCGGCTTGAAAGCGGCGTGGTTGCGCTCTCCGATCGCGACCGCGAGGCGCTCCTGCCGCCGCCGGTTGCGGCGGCGCATAAGGGCGCGCGCGGAGTGCTCGCGGTGTTCGCCGGTGCACCGGAAACCGGCGGGGCGCTGCTGCTGGCCGCCGGTGCGGCCTCACGCGGGCCGTGCGGCTACGTAACCGCATACATCGACGCCGAGCTCTACAACGCGGTAGCCGGACGCTATCCTTCGCTGGTTATTCGCACGCTTGCCGCCGCCGGCGTGCTCGAGACGCCGTTGTCGCCGCCCGCCGACGCGCTCTTGTGCGGTCCGGGGTGGGGAAGCGCATCAAACCGCGATGAGCTGCTTGCGAAACTGCTGGAGTCGGGGCTGCCGGGGGTTCTCGACGCCGACGGCCTCCGGGTGCTCGCGCGGCTTCGCGCCGACGACAACGCGCCGGAGCTCGGCGGCCGCTGGGTGCTCACACCGCATCCGGGCGAGGCGGCGCTTCTCACCGGGCATAGGGCCGGAGAGCTGCTGGAGCGTCCGGTTGAGACGGTCCGTGAGCTTGCCGAAACCTACGACTCGGTTGTGGTGCTCAAGGCGCATGTCACCTACGTCGCCGATCCCGCCGATGAATGCGTGTATGTGATCGACGGGATGAACCCCGCGCTCGGGACCGCCGGTAGCGGCGACGTCTTGGCCGGCGTCATCGCGGGATTGTTGGCGCACGGTTTGAGCCCGTCGCGCGCAGCCTGCCTCGGGGTTTTGATACACCAGCACGCCGGAGCCGGGGCTGCTCGAGAGCTAGGCTGGTACGACGCCGGACAGGTGCTGTCCTATCTCGGGCGTTCCGCCGTCGCCGGTCAGTGGAACGGTGGAGATGAGTAAGCGTCGCGGGTTCGAGATTCACGGCGCCTCCGACGACGCGCACCGCAGGGGCGCCGGCCGCGAGTCCTACGATGCGCGTTATCGCTTCAACTACAGTCGCGAGGAGCGCGAGGCGCGTGCCGGGCGCAGAGTCCCTGATAAGCCGGGGTCGTTCTTCTCGAGACACCGCGGCACCGTAATTCTGCTGTTTGATCTCATGATCATCGCGGTGGTGTTTGTGGTGTTCCGCAGCTTTCTGATGCCCGAGCCGCACAAAGAGGTCCTTGGAGGCTACGAGTTCGAGCTGCAGGCGGTTGCGGATCAAGATGAGCTCGTGCTGCGCATGCGCGTCGTGCGGCGGTCTGAAGCCGATGCGCGCGAGGAGCGCCCCGATACTGCGCGTTCCGGAATCTTCGAGGTTCGGGTTCCTGCCGATCCCGAGCAGCCCGAGCTCGTGGGCTTCGTCGATCTTCTTCCCACCGGAGAGCGGCCGAGAATTCACGAAGAGCGCCTCGCCCGTGACGCGGTGGCTTCCGATACCGTCACTGCGCGCGTGATTATGGACGAGCAAGAAGTCACTCTCTCAACGCGCCTACCGCGATGACGGCGCAGGCGCGCGCGAGCTTAGATGCGGCTGCCGCGTTTCCAGCACCGCCCAACCGCCCGGCACCGCGGCGCCACGTACCGCCCAGCGCACCGCCCGACACCGCACCGCCGAGGGCCACGCACCGCCGAGCGCCATCCTAACGCGCTTCCGGCGCGCTTCTCGCTTTCAGTTGACCGCTCACCGGATGCTACGATACTCTTAAACTGAACGTCGCAACAAGACAAGCGAACGAAAACGAGGAGAGGCTATGATCCAGATTTACTTAGTATCGGTTGTCGTTAACCTACTTGCCGGTATCACCCTGGCGTACGGGTTTCTCGATACGCGCCTGCCTTTGAGCAGTGCACTCAACGGCGAATTATTTGAGCAGCCGAGGTTCTGGTTCGGGCTGGGGTCGGTGAGCTTCATTGTAGGGTTCCTCAAGCTCCTCTCTGGAGTGGCCGAGATGCCGGTCATCGGCGATCTGCTGCCTGCAATCGCCGGGCTCATGATGGGTATGACTCTGTTGGTACAGTTCTACCGCAGTCGTGCCGACGTGGTTCCCGACGCGGTAGTAACGCTCGAGAAGGTGTTCGTCGCGAACAAGACGGCGGTCGGCATCGTGGGTATTGTGGTTGCGCTCGTGCATTTTCTCTTCGCGCGCATCCTTTTTCTGTAGCGAGTTCTGCAGAGATGGAGTTAGATCTATGCAGCGGTCGGTAGCCGGTGTTGCGGTTGACGATCAGGGCCGAGTCTTGATCGGCAAGCGCAAGGCCGGAGGAAGTCTTAGTCGCAAATGGGAGTTCCCGGGCGGGAAGTTGGAGCGCGGCGAGGCGGTTGAGACCGGGCTGCAGCGTGAGTTCCGAGAGGAGCTCGCGGTCGATATTGCGGTGGGCTCCCGCCTTGCCGCGGCGGAGTTCGCGCACAAGGGTGTTCCGTTTCTGCTCGAGGCCTACGCGGTTACACTTCTCTCTCACCGACTGCAGCTCCGTGAGCACGAGCGAGTAGAGTGGGTTGACCCCAACGGCCTGGCGGCGTACGACCTCGCCGAGTCCGACCGGCGCCTGCTTCCGGAGTTGCTGTCCGGGATGCCCCCTACGGGATCACCGTTCCGGGTGGAACTACACCGTTCTTCGGAATGATGATGATACCGTCGCGGGCGTAATGCGTTGGGTAGTCGCCGTCGGGCGGGTTTGGATCGTCTATCCCAATGCGACAGTTCTCGCCGATGCGGGCGTTCTTGTCGATGATGGTATGCGCGATGCGGCTGCCTTCGCCGACACCGATATCCGGCACACCGTTTGCCGCGTTCTCCGCACGTGTTTCGGCGCTTTCGTAGTAGTCGGCACCCATGCAGATCACCCCGTCGAGCGACGCCCCTTTGTTGATGGTGGAGCGCACGCCGATGATTGAACGGTGAAGCGTAGCGTCGGTAATGATGGAACCGTCGGCGGTAATGCTCTCCGACATGGTGCACCGGTTGACCTTGGTAGCGGGTAGGTCGCGCCGATGTGTGTAGATCGGCATATCTTCGTCGTAGAAGTTGAAATCGGGCGAGATCGAGGTCAAGTTGAGGTTGGTGTCGTAGAACGAGCGGATTGTTCCGATGTCTTCCCAGAACCCGGTGAAGATATGGGTATTGATCTGCACCTTCCCGATCAGCATCGGGAGAATCTCTTTGCCGAAGTCGTCTAGGTTGTTGTCGAGCGCACGCTCAAGCGCCGACGCATTGAAGCAATAGATGCCCATCGAGCCCAAGTACTCCTTGCCGGCGGACTTGAGCGCCGGGTCGGGGTGAATCTCGGACGGAATCTGCAGATGCGAGATGTCTCGCTCGATCGGCGGCTTCTCAACGAACTCGGTGACGCGAGATTTGGAATCGGCAACGAGAATACCGAACCCGGTTGCCTGCTCGCGGGTGACCGGGGTGGCGGCAACCGTGATCTCGGCGCCGCTCTCAACGTGACTGCGATAGAACTCGGCGAGGTCCATACGGTAGAGCTGATCGCCCGAGAGAATGAGGTAGTGCGACGGCTCCTGTGTGCGGAAATGCACGAGGTTCTTGCGTACCGCGTCGGCGGTGCCTTCGTACCAGCCGCTATGCTCAAAGGTCTGCTCCGCGGCGAGTATCTCGACGAACCCCCGAGAGAAGGAATCGAAGATGTAAGTGTTGAGGATGTGTAGATGAAGCGAGGCTGAGTTGAACTGCGTCAAGACGTAGATCTTCTTAAACCCCGAGTTGATGCTGTTTGAAAGCGGAATATCGACGATGCGATACTTTGCGCCGAACGGCACCGCCGGCTTTGCGCGCTCAGCGGTTAGGGGATATAGCCGGGTGCCTTTACCTCCGCCCATCACAATTGATAATACGTTATTCATGGTTCATCCTCTTGAGTAGTTGGTGCATTCTAGGCGCCAATTCCTGCTGCCGTCAAGCGAATGCCGATCGCGGCAGATCGATATTCCGCTTTCTGCGCAAAACATGCTACCATCGGTGCCGGAGAGCTTATGAGTGTGATCGAGCGCGTGCTTACCGAGCTACGCAACGACCCGGTGTTCACCGGGAACGTCACCCGCTGGGAAGAAATACCGGCGCGTGAAGGCCGTTACGCCGACCTTCCGGCAGATCTGCATCCAAAGCTCCGCGGCGCGCTTGTTAGCGCCGGAGTCGAGCAACTCTACAGCCACCAGGCCGAGAGCTATCGCGCGGTGCGCTCCGGGCGCGACGTGGTGGTTGTTACCCCCACAGCGTCGGGCAAGACGCTGAGCTACAACTTACCGGTGCTGCAGGAACTCCTGAGCGCCCCCGAAGCGCGCGCGCTGTACCTGTTTCCTACCAAGGCACTGAGCCAGGATCAGCAGGCGGCGTTGAATCTATCGGTGGAGAGCGGCGAACTCGGCATCAAGGTCGCCACCTACGACGGCGACACACCCGACTCGGTACGTGCCGCGGCGCGAGATACCGGGCGAATCATCATCTCAAACCCCGATATGCTGCACGCCGGCATTCTCCCCAATCACCCGAAATGGATCAAGTTTCTCGGTAACCTCGCGTTCGTGGTGATAGACGAGATACACAGCTATCGCGGGGTGTTCGGTTCGCACATGACCAACGTGGTACGGCGGCTGCGGCGCGTGGCGCAGTTCTACGGTGCCGACCCCACCTTCATCTGTTGCTCCGCTACTATCGGCAATCCACGCGAGCTCGCCGAGCGCATCGTGGAGCGCCCGGTAGAGTTGATCGACAACAACGGCGCGCCGGCGGGCGCTAAGCAACTCATTCTCTACAATCCTCCCTTCGTAGACCGCGTTCAGGGAATTCGGCGCGGGGTGGTGCAGGAGGCGCGCTCCTTGGCGCTGCGGTTCTTGAAGGCCGGGGTCAAGACGATTGTGTTTGCGCGATCGCGTCTGCGAACCGAGTTGATCGCAGACTATATTCGTAAAAGCCTTGCAAACGTCTACACCGACGACGGGCGCATCCGGGTAGAGGCGTACCGAGGCGGGTACCTGCCGAGCGAACGGCGTGCGATCGAGGCCGGGCTTCGCGACGGTACGGTGCAGGGTGTGGTCTCTACCAACGCGCTCGAGCTCGGCATAGATATCGGCGGTCTCGACGCCGCCGTGATGGCGGGGTTCCCAGGTTCGATCTCATCGTCATGGCAACAGGCCGGGCGCGCAGGGCGGACGCAAAACCTCTCGGTTGCCGTTATGGTCGCGTCCTCGGCCCCGCTCGATCAGTACATGGTGAAGCACCCCGAGTACTTCCTTGGCCGCCCGCCGGAGCAGGGCTTCGTAGACCCCGATAACCTGCACATTCTCATGTCTCACCTGCGCTGCGCGGCGTTCGAGTTGCCGATGCAACCGGAGGAGCAGTTTGCACCGCAGAGCGAGATCTACCTGCAGCACCTCGAGGAACAGGGCACGGTCCGGTTCAGCGGAGGAGCCTACCACTGGTCCGACCGCTCGTACCCGGCCGAGGGCGTAAGCCTTCGCAGCGCAACCTCCGACAACGTCGTGATCGTCGACACCACAAACGGCGAGCACAGCGTAATCGGCGAGACCGACCGCCCGTCGGCCAAAGAGGTCCTGTTCGACAACGCAATCTATCTGCACCGCGGCGAACAGTACGTCGTTACGCAGCTCGATCTCGAGAACCGCAAGTGCGTGGTTGAGCGCACCGAGGTGAACTACTACACCGAGGCACTCGTGAAGCGCGATATCAAGGTGCTGCATGAAGACGAAAGCTTTGACGCCGGAGGCGCACGGCTTGTTCTCGGAGATATCCTGGTGCGCACGCAGGTCGCGAAGTTCAAGAAGATCCGCTTTCAGTCGCACGAGAACGTGGGCTACGGTGAGGTTGCGGTGCCGGAGGAAGAGATGCACACGCGCGCGTTGGCGATCGTGTTCGAGCGTGGCTCGCGCGCCGGAGACGCGCTGCAAGAGCTCGACCCGGCGATGCGCGTACCGGCGGTGGTGCGCATCGGCGCGTTGGCGAAGAACGTCGCTCCGGTGTTTCTGTTGTGCGAGAGCTCGGATCTGCGGGCGGCCGAGCGGCTGCGAGATCCGCATTTCGGCAGGCCGTGCCTCTATATCTACGACGGATATCCCGGCGGTATCGGGCTCGCCGAGGCGTTCGGTTACAAGCTGGACACCATTCTGCAGGCGGCGCTCTCGCTGGTGCGCTCGTGTGATTGTGGCGAGGGCTGCCCGTCGTGCGTGGGCCCGCGCGACCCGCAGGAAGAGGTCGACGGCAATCCGAAGGAAGCGGTGATCGCGTTCCTTTCGGGGTGGCTCGGCGCCGCCGCAACCGCGGCGGCGGAACAAGCGCTCCAATGAGCGCGGACCTCTACCAAAGGCTCGAGCTTCTCAAGCGGATACGCGGCGGCGCGGCGGGTGGGGAACGCGCCGGCGCGTCGCGTAGCCCGAGAGGCGCAGGGCCCGGCGGTGGGCAGGCTCCGGGCCTTTCCGGCTTCGTAGCGGCGGAGGCCGGTGTGTGTTTCCGGGTTGTACGGGAGCCGGCGCCTAAACTCGCCGAGCTGCTCGAGCGCGGCTCTCCGCTCCTGCCGAGCGGATTCGGTCGCGAGAACCTGCGCTTCTTCGACCTCGAGACCACCGGATTGAGCGGTGGTGCCGGTACCAAGGTGTTTCTCGCCGGAGTGGCGTTTCTCGAGGAGCGCGAACTCGTACTCGAGCAGTGGCTCTTGACCGAGTACGGTGCCGAGTCGGCGTTTCTGGAGTTGATCGCGGAACGGTTTCCGCAGGATGCGTTGTATGTCTCGTATAACGGCAAGGCCTTCGACGCCCATCAGCTCAAGACACGCTTCTTGATGCAGCGCCGTCAGCATGTCTTGCGATACCACCTCGACTTGCTCTACCCGGCGCGCCGGTTGTGGCGGAGTCTGCTGCCGAGCTGTGGCCTCTCCGAGCTCGAGCGGCAGGTGCTCGAGATCGAGCGCGAAGACGACCTGCCGAGCTTCGAGGTTCCGGAGCGCTACTTCGAGTTTCTCGACCGCCGTGATCCCGCGCTACTCGCACCGGTGGTCGCGCACCACTACCACGATATCCTGAGCCTCAGCGCTCTACTGCTTACGATACACGAGGTTTTCAGCGATCCGCTCGGATGTCTCGAGCGTGGGCGCCCCCGCTTTGATACGCTTCAAGCGGCGCTCTGGATGCTACGTCGGTCGTCGGCCGACAGGCTCGATGCGGCGGCCGACGAGGGCGGGACCGTCGCGTTGCGGCGCAACGCCGAGCGCCTCCTCTCGACGCTCCTGTCCGAAGGCGGGGCAAACTCGGAAGAACTCGCCCGCGCTGCGCTGGTGCTGGGGGCTGAGTGGAAGCGCGCCGGCCGCTACAGCGATGCCGAAGCGCTCTATCGCTCGGCTGTGAACGCAAGCTGTGATCCGCGCCTCGCGGTTGAGCTCGCCAAGATTCTCGAGCATCAGCGCGGTGCCGTCGGCGAGGCGCTCGAGCTGGTTGAGTCGGCAGACTCGGCGCGCTGTTCGCGCGCGCTGCGCGCGGAGCTTGAGCACCGGGGCGCGCGCCTACGACGTAAGCTCGCGCGTGCGGCCGACTGACTTGCACCGCGCAGGTTACACGACGAGATAGATTAATCGACGAATCGGGGCACGGTCTAGTGTCGCATGCGGCGCTGCAGCGCGCGCATATAGAGCTGTTCGTAGCTCTGCGCCGCCCGATCCCATCCAAACTCGGTGCGCATGCCGCGCAAGCGCATCTCGGCGAACCGTTGTGGTTGCGTGCGGTACACCCGCACCGCGCGTTCCACCGCGTGGTAGATCTCGGTCGGGGTACTGCTTGCGAACAGGAAGCCGGTGCCCTCACCGGAGGGATCGTCGGCATCTATGACCGTGTCGCGAAGGCCTCCGGTGTGAGTTGCGACCGGGATGCTGCCGTATCGCAGGCTGTACATCTGGTTCAATCCGCACGGCTCGTAGCGAGAAGGCATCAGGAAAAAATCGCTCCCGGCTTCGATGAGATGTGCAAGCGGCTCGTCGAATGCGCTTTCGTAGGCGAGGTTCGGATATCGCTGCGCGAGCTCCTGGAGGCGTTGCTCATGTCGTGGATCTCCGGTTCCGAGAACCACCATCTGTACATCCGGCTCGGCGAGGACTCCGGGCAGGCAGCCGTAGTGCGGCTCGAGCAGCTCAGCGAGCCCCTTTTGGTCGACCAACCGCGCAATCATGCCGACCAGAGGTGTTTTGGGGTTAGCCGGGAACTCAAAACGCTGCTGTAGCGCGGTCTTGCACGCGAGCTTGCCCGAGAGGTCATCGGCATTGAAGTTTGCGGGCAGTAGTGGATCGGTCGACGGATCCCAGAGCTCCTTGTCGATACCGTTGAGGATTCCGTACAGCTCGTTCGAGCGTGAACGCAGCACTCCGTCGAGACCGAACCCAAACTCGGGCTGCTGTATCTCTTCAGCGTAACTCGGCGAGACCGTCGTGACCATATCGGCGCAGAGAATGCCGCCTTTGAGCGAGTTGATTCTGCCGTAAAACTCGAGCGCCTCGCGGCCGCGATCGCCGGTGTCCAGCGCGAGGCGATGGAGCTGACCGAGCTCAAAGACGCCTTGATATCCGAGGTTGTGAATGCTGAACACACCGGCGGTTTCGGTGAACGGGGGCTTCGTCTCCACCGTGCGAAGGTAGACGGGAACGAGTGCGGTAGGCCAGTCGTGTGCGTGCATGATATCCGGGCTCCAGTTCAGCTTGCGGCAGATCTGAAACGCGGCTCGCGAGAGTACCGCGAAGCGTAACAGGTCCTCGTTTGAGCCGCCGTCGCCGGGGCGCGCGTATATTGCGCTTTTGCCGAACAGTTCGAGGTGCTCAACGAGGTAAACCGTAACCGGATAGCCCGCATTCTCGAGGCGACTCTCGAGCACCTCGGTCCAGAACTCCTCGTTTGCCATAGGAACTCCGAGAGCGCCGGACAGAGGCGCGGCGCCGTTCCTCGCCGCATCGGCGTAGCGCGGCATCACGATCCGGACGTCGTGGCCGCGGCGGGCGAGCTTAGCCGCCAACGCCGGAACCACATCGGCGAGACCGCCGACCTTCGCGAACGGTACCGCTTCGCTGGTAACCATCATGATTCGCAGCGGGGGCGCGCTTGTCGACGTTGCTCCGATTCCGTGTGCCATTTTCAAACCCTGTACTATTGCGTTAATGATAGTAGCTGATAACAAAGAACCGGCCGTCGGTGAACCCGAGATTTCGGTACATGCGACGCGCGGCGTGATTCTGCGTCTTCACAAATAACGAGACGGCTTTGCCCTCCCGGCGCACCCTACGCATCAGTATCTCCATGAGATGCCCGCCGACGCCGCAACCGCGGTACTCGGGCTCGGTAAACACGCCTCCGATTTGATCGTAGCGGAATCCCCGCGCGTTTGTTCCGGCCTTTGCGATCGGGACACCGTTGAGTTCTGCGAGATACACAACCTGTTGTTTTAGGTCGCTGCGGAGCTGCCTCCGGGTGGCCTCCATATTCAGAGCGCGATTCGGCAACAAGACCTCCTCACGCTCGTATTTCGCTTGTAGCGGCAGAAGCCGTCGCGTATCGGCCGGTCCGGCCTCCCTCACGAGCGGCTCGCGACTCAGCCGCGGTGGTTGACGCGAACCGGGCGGGGCAACAGCCTGCATCATGTAATACTCCACGCGATGGCGAGGCGGCCGCCCAATCGTTCGCTCGAGCGCCTCAACATCCTCGGCGAGCCCCATAAAGGTGGGATAGCGCCCTAACGCGGTCTCGAGCCGGGGCGCGAGCTCGCGGACTACCGGCTCGCGCTGCTGGGAACTCAACCCTGCGAGGACAGGGTAACAGAAGCCGTGTGTCGTTTCCAGAACCGCCGCGCAAATCGGATCAACGAGGTCTCGCTCGGTGTAGAAATGTACCACCGCGGCGCGGCGGTTCGGCAGGCGCGCGCGCCGGCCGTCGCGCAGCTGTGAGGTGAACCCAACGCAGCTCCACTCTTGTGACAGCAAGAACGCGAGCACGCGATCGAGGTCGGCGGTTCCGGCGCTGTACCATGGCATCGCGACTCACCACCCGGTTGGCAGACGGAACGGCACGCGCCCGGAAGGTTTGATCTCACCAAGCATCGTTGCGAATCCGGTCTCGAATGACTTGCGCCCGATGCCGTAAACCGCAACCGCGGCGTCTACCCATTTGTGCTCCGCGAGATAGGCCGGCGTCAGCGTTGAGAGCACGATCACGCTCCCGTCGTGCCGGCGCAACAACTCCAGGAGCTCTTGCGTCGCCGGGCTGGTCAGCAAAAACACGATCACGTCGTAGTTGGATCTTGCACGTTCGATCGCGTTGCGATCGGCGGCAGAGACACCATAGAACGATGAGCGCAGCCGCAGAGTGTCGGCTCCGGGGAGTCGTGAGCGGCCTTCCGAAAGGAACCACCGGTTTCCGCCTACCAGAAGCACGTCGGCTGCACGATCGCTGCTGAGCGGGAGCGCGTCGTCCTTTATAACCGAGACGCTGCGCGCGGCATGGTCGAAAAAGAACTCTTGTCCGGGTTGATTGGGTATCTGTAAGGCGAGCTGATCGTCGTGAGGTTGCAGTGTCACGCGCTGCGCATCGCGAAGATAATCGAGCTTGGTGCGCAGGATGCGCTCCACAGAGGTATCGACCTCGGCTCTAAACTCGTCGTTGTTCCGATACTCGCCGAACACGGTTTGCCATACTTCGCCGTTGAGCGCCGGGGTCTGCGACAGCATCACCATATCGGCACCGGCCTTGAGCGCTTCGAGCACGAGACGGCCGAAGCTCAGCCCCCGGCGGCGCTCGTAAACGCGCGCGCCGCTCATCTGTAGATCGTCGGTGATCATGAGCCCTTCGAACCCGAACTCCTCGCGGAGCAGCGTAGTGTTGAAGTATCGCGAAAGCGAAGCCGGCAGCCCGGGCTCGATTATCTCGGGAAAACTCAGGTGACCGCTCATGACCGCGGGAATTCCCTCCCGGATCAAGTACTCGTACGGCACAAGGTCGCGATCACGCAGGTCCTCGATTGTTTCGTCGAGTACCGGCAACACGCCGTGGGAATCCTCGGATGCGTTCCCATGACCGGGGAAATGCTTAGCGGTGGCGATTACGCGGTTGTGCTCCAGGCCGCGATAAAAGGCGTTGCCGAGAATGGCTGTCTGTAACGGGTCGTCCGAGAAGGCTCGCGAGCCGATTACGTGCGCCTCGAAGTTGGTGTATACGTCCACCGTAGGCGCAAAATTCATGTTTATGCCAAGCGCCCGCAGCTCGCGTCCAATGTGGTATCCGCTGCGGTAGGCGTCATCCGGCAGACCGGTGGCCCCGATCGCCATGTTCCCCGGTGTCATCGAGGTGGTTCCGCGTACGTGTCGAATCCACCCGCCTTCTTGATCGGTAGCGGTGAACAGCGGGACCGCGTGTTCAGTAGCGAGGGCGCCGGCCTGCATCGAGCGAATTGATTCGTTCAAGACCGTGAGGTTCTCGGCGTTCCAACCGAATATCTTGACGCCGCCGAGCCCACGCTGCGTGATCCAGTCCATGATGCGATCGCTCGGCTCTACTCCTTGCCAGCCGAGCAAGAAGACCTGGGCAACGCGTTCCTCATCGCTCATCGCCCCCATGAGCTCCGAAACCACTACGGATACCTCATCCGATCGCCAGAATCTCGGCAATGCATCGCCGTCCAACCCACGCTCGCGAACCAGAGCGGGTACGGCGGGGGAGCCGGGAGCCGCTGCGGGGGCCGTTTTGGGGGCCGCCGAGTGATCGCCGTCGTTGCCGGAACTCTCCGCCGTTGTGGACTCGAGGTCTACGCTCAATCCAATGCCGAGAACCGTCAGACTCAACAGCATGACAATAGCGAGCGGGAGCGCTGCTCGACGTGTCTTTGTCGCGACCACGGCTTTTGTCCAGGAGGAACGCGGCCGCCGCTGTGAGAACCATCGTTGCTTTGCCGACACGCCCGTATTATAAACAAATTCACCCCTTCAAACCACCCCGCGCGCCCCGAGTTGCCGGCTCAAGATACCGTCTCGAACGCGTGCGAGAGCAACCTTATCGCTGTCCTCGGCCTTTATTTGGGGGTGAATTGTGCCGATAAGAGTACCGAAACGGTGTAGAGGAGGTCGTGGGTGGCGGCATTGCAGAGGCGTATTCGTGAGTTCAGAGAGGCGATAGAAACCGAGATCACGCTACTGGAGTGTGTGGCAACGCGCCAGAACGACCTGCGCAAACACCTTGTCGAGCGTAACTGGCCGGAGCTGGACCGCGTGATCAAGGATTTAGAGCGCGTTTCGGGCGAGGTCGCACAAATCGAAGAACGCCGCGTTAGCTTAGCGCACGCTATTGTGGCGCACGATCCCGCGGCTCAGCAACCGGGGATCCGGGCGATTCTGCGTCGTGCCGGCTCGGAGGAGCGTGCTGCACTCAACGACGCGTACCGTCGGCTAAAGATCGCGGTGCTGCAGGTTCAGTCGGGTGCTCGCGGCATCAAGAGCTACGCAACCGAGGCTATCGACACAACGCGTGAGGTTTTGCACGAGTTGTTTCCGACCGACACCGACGGCCAGTACGCCCGCGACGGCGTTAAGCAACGCGGCGCGCAGCGCGCGTTGATCCTCGATCAGACGCTCTGAGAGCGGGAGTTCGCCATGCAGTCGACCTTCGCAGGGATAGAGATCGGAAAACGAAGCCTCCTCGCGCATAACCGCGGGCTCAGTACAATTGGGCACAACCTCTCGAACGCTTCAACCGAGGGCTACAGCCGCCAGCGTGTGGACCTGCAGGCCTTCCACCCGCTCGCGCGCGCGCAGTTGAACCGCCCCGAGCGGCCGGGGCAGCTCGGCCAGGGCGTTGAGGTGGCGCGCATCGAGCGCGTGAAAGACATGCTACTCGAGGGGCGCATCGTATCGCAGAGTAGCCTCGAGGGCTACTGGACGCAGCGCGAGCGCTTCACGCTTATGGTAGACCAGGTCTACAACGAACCGACCGAGCACTCGGTGCGCGACCTCATGGACCGCTTCTGGGACTCATGGCAAGAGCTCTCGATACACCCGGAGCAAACCGCGGCCCGTGAGCAGGTTCGCGAGCGAGCCGAGTCTTTGATCGAGGGCATCAAGCAGCGCAACCGGAGCCTGAACGAGATCCGTTCGATGCTCGAGGACGAGGTCCGCGGCAAGGTGCGGGAAGTGAACGAGCTCGGGCGCGAGATTGCCGAGCTCAACCTCGAGATCACCAAGTCAAAGGCAGCCGGCGACAATCCCAACGACCTGCTCGACCGGCGCGACCTGTTGGTCGGCAAGCTTGCAGAGTACATCGAGGTATCGATCGAGACGCGCAACCCGCACGAGTTCACGGTTCATACCGGCGGACATCGTTTCGTTCAAGGCGGCATCGTGCGCGAGTTCGAGACCGTTCCGGAACCGGCGAACAACGGCTTCTCGAGGGTGGTTTGGAGTCACAGCGGCGAGGACGTGGAGCTCCGCACGGGCGCGCTCGGTGCGCTCGTTGAGCTGCGCGACGAAGATCTGCGCGGTGAGTTACAGAGTCTCGACAACATGACGATCAACTTCATCGATCTGGTCAACGACACGCACCGCGACGGGTACGGCCTCGACGGAGAGTCGGGGCGTGACTTTTTCGTGGAGTATCCGGCCGTACTGAACGTGATCGGTAACTACGACCGTAGCGGTGACGGCGCCTTCGATCATACCTATCTCTTTCGTGTCACCGGGACCAATGAACTCGATGCGCAACAGCAGATCGGTATCGACGGCACCATGACGCTCGCCGGCCCCGACGGCACAATCGATATCGAGTATCATCCCACCGACACCGTTGAGGACGTAATCGCGCGGATCAACACCAGCGGGGCCGAGCTCGGCGCGCGGCTCGACCGAGACAATCGGCTGAGCCTCAAAGCGACCGCGGCGTCGGATATGGATAACCCTGATTTCGTCATCCGTCAACTCGAGGACAGCGGGCAGTTTCTTTCCGGGTACGCCGGGCTCTTGACCGGAACCGGCGCCGACAACGCCTATCGCTTCGACGAGCCGAACATGACCGATATGCTTGTCGCCGAAAGCGGGTTCCAGGTGGCGCCGTTGAACAATCCTTCAGGTTGGATGCGACTGAACCGCGAAATCGAGCAGGATGTCTCCAAGATCGCGGCGTCGTTCGGTACCGCAGGGCGCCCGGGTGAACCGGGCGACGGAAGCGCCGCGCAGGAGATTGCGCAGCTGCGTCACCGTCCCGTAATGGTAGGTCGCGACAGCACTTTTGACGACTACTTCGCCGACAGCGCCGCCTCGGCCGGCCTCGCGGCGCAGGAAGCGCGTCAGACGCTTGATACCCAGAACGCAATCACAAAGAACCTACACGATCTGCGAGACTCAATCAGCGGCGTAAATATCGATGAGGAACTCGCACAGATGATCAAGTTTCAGCATGCGTATACCGCAGCGGCCCGCTATATTACGCAGGTCGATCGAATGCTCGATACCATCATCAACAGGATGGGCGTATAATGTATCGAATCAGCAGCAACCTTACCAACGATAACGCGCAGTACCATATGCGTATGCGCGAGCATCGCATGAACCACACGCAGGAGCAGATCGCGTCTCAGTCGCGTATCCAAAACCTGCGCGACGCGCCGCTCTCGGCTGCGCACAGCACGCGCTACGAAAGCTACCTAACGAGGCTCGAGCGCTACGCCGACAACGCGCAGTACGCCAAGGACAAGCACGAGACCGCCGAGGGGTACGTGAGACAGCAGCTCGATATGCTGCAGCGCATTCGAGAGCTCGCGGTGCAAGGTGCGCACGGGACCTACGCGCGCGAAGACCTCGCCGCGATGGGGGCCGAGGTCGACGAGCTCCTGCGCGAGATGGTAGAGGTGGCGAACGCGAAGGACGGCGACGGTACCGCGATCTTCGCAGGTACGCGCACCGCCTCGCAGGCCTTCCGGGCGGTGTACGGCAATGTTCCCGGTGCTGATCGTGAGCTTATCACCGACGTCGAGTATCTCGGCAACATCGACAGCAAGATGGCCGAGGTGAGCGAAGGCTCGTTGGTTTCCTTGAATAATCCCGGGAACCGTTTGTTCTGGGCCGAAAACCAGACCGTGGCCTCGGAGGTTGAGGCGACCGGGTATCAGGTACAACAAGACAGCACGGTTTACATCGACAACGAGGAGATTCGGCTCACCGAGGGCGACAACATCAACTCGATCATCGCCAAGATAAACGACTCGGGCGCGGCGGTCCGTGCGCGACTCGATCCGGTTATGGACTCGCTGGTGCTCGAGAGCACCTCGCCGCACCAGATCTGGGTAGAAGATGGGGAAAACAGCTCGGTAATGGGCGACCTTGGAATCCTCGATGAACAGGGCGGTCGGCCGCCGCAAAACTACGCCTCCGATGCGCGCGTCTCGGGCGGGTCGTTGTTTGATATGGTGATTGCACTGCGCGACAACCTGTTTGAAGGCGATCAAGAGCAGATCGGAAGCGGCGTTTTGCGTGGGATCGACCAGGGCTTCGACAACCTCAACGGCAATCTCGGTCGCATCGGAGCGCAGACCGCGCGGCTCGAGCATACCTACCGGCGTCTTGCGCACGAGAAACCGGTCTACCAAGATCGTCTCTCGAACGAGCGTGACATTGATATGGCCGAGGCGATAACCGATCTCAGAATGCTCGAACATACGCACCGCGCCGCGACAGCGGTCGCCGCGCGCACGATACAACCGACGTTGCTGGATTTCTTGCGATAGGTTACGATAGAGTCATAGGCGGGTAGGGAAGATGCAGATAGATACCAAACCTTTTGGGCCGATCTCGATAGAGGAGCGCCAGATCATCGCGTTTCCGCAGGGTGTGTTCGGGTTCGAGCAACACACCGAGTTTGCGTTGCTCGATGCCGGGAGTCCCCCGTTCTTGTGGCTGCAGAGCCTGCGGGCGGTCAATCCGGCTTTTCTGCTGATCAATCCCTATCTGTTTCGTCCCGACTATCTGCTCGACATTCCCGACCTCGACTTTGAAGAGCTCGGTAGCCCGCCCGAGGATGAGATTCTCGTGTTCGCTATTGTTACCGTGCCGGAGCGCCCGGAACAACTCACCGCAAACCTACAGGGACCGCTCGTGATTAATCGGCGCCGTCGAGTCGGGAAGCAGTGTATTCACCTCAGTCCGCACTGGCACACCAAGCACCGTATTCTCGAAGAAACACCCCAAGCGGTTGAAGCACAGTAAGCAATGCTGGTATTAGCGCGTAAGCTCCACGAATCGATCCGCATCGGCGACGAGATCGAGGTGTCGGTGGTCGAGATCAAAGGCGACCAGGTGAAGCTCGGTATCAAGGCACCGTCGCGCGTCACTATCCATCGCCAAGAAGTATACGACGCTATCCAGCGCGAGAACGTGAGCGCCGCCGACACCGAGCCGAGTCGCGTCCCGTCGCTCGAGGGAATGCTGAGCGCTCCTCCCAAGAACTCCACGAAGTAACGGAACCTCCACCACGTATCGCGCCGAGCTACCGCGCCGCCGCGCCGTAGCACTGCTCCCCGGCATTGCTCCGTAGCACCGGTATCGGTAATTGGCAGCGCTGCCCGCGCACGCGTGAACTTCGAAGCTCAGTCGTCGGCCTTGCGAAGAATACCGATCTCGGCCTCGCTCTTGCGGATGTAGATCGGGCCCGCGTCGGGTCCGGCGTACGCGCCGCGCGCGATCAGCGGGAGCGCGAGCTCGATAAGAGCCGCGCCGGGCGGGCGCCGCGGGTCGGAGGCCGGCAGGAAGCGTGAGTCGTCCTCGAGCTCGTTGTACAGCATCACGGCCCCCGGGCCGGTGAGCAGAACCGGGGTGTCTGCGCAGGCCGCTGAGCGGCGCAGAGCGGCTTCGCGAGCGGCGTGGGCAAGATCGCCTGCCCCGAGATCGAGCTCGTCGCTCAGCCGCCGGCCTTGGTGCATCAGCATGGCGTAATAGCGGCGCTTGCGAGCGTCGAGTACCGGTAGCACTAATCCCGGGTGCTGTGCATACGGCGCTGCGAACGCCTCGAGCGAGCTCACGCCGAGATACGGAGCACCGGAACCGGCCGCGAGGCCCTTCGCGGTCGCAAAGGCGATCCGCAGGCCGGTAAACGAGCCGGGGCCGGCCCCGACCACGAGTGCGTCGAGCTCGCCCGGGCGGCGCTCCGAGGCGTGAAGCAGCTCATGGATCATCGGCATAACGCGACGCGCGTGCCCGAGACCGGCGTCTACGCTGCGTTCGGCGAGGTACTCGCGGCGGTCTGCGGTGTAGACCGCGAGCGCCACGCTTAGGATCTCGCTACTGCTGTCGAGGCTCAAGAGAGTCATGCGCGTTCCTTGTGCGTTCCTCGATGGTAATTCGGCGCGTGCCGCCTTCGGTGAGCTCGAAGCTCACGACCACGGCGTCGGGCGGGAGTATCTCCGGTGCTCGGTCGCACCACTCCACAACCGTGACACCCCCTCGGTCGAAGTACTCCTCGAGACCGATGGTTTCAACCTCGGGAGCGCTGCGAACACGGTAGAGATCGGCGTGGAAGAACGGGAGGCGGCCTTCGTACTCCGCGACCATCGTGTAGCTCTGGCTGGTAACGGTGTCCTCGACTCCAAGAGCGGCGGCAAGCGCTTTGGCGAACACGGTCTTGCCGAGTCCAAGCCCGCCTTGCAGGCCAACGACCGAGCCGGGCTCAAGGCGCTCGGCGAGTTCTGCGGCGATGCGTGTGGTGTCTTGCTCGTGGAGTGTTATGGTAGCGGTGGTTGCCATAACTACCTACGGTAACCGTCCGGTGCGGTTGAGCTCGCTGATATGCCGCTTCAGCAGGCGCAGCGCCGGTACGGTCGGAAACGGAGGGTGCTCAACAAACCTCGCCGTGACCGAGGTTTCTCCGGTCGGCAGAGACTCCAGAACGAACTCCACCGATACCTCGGCGGTGTCGTTTCCCGGCACGTCGAAACGAGCAGCAGCCTGGAACGTGCGCCGATAATGAATGGGTGAGTCGTTACGCGTGATGTTCGAAAGCGTCAGGAGCCGCATCCGGCGCGAATAGTAGCACGTCGTGAGCCAAGCATCAATCGCGCGCGGAGCGAGCGCTTCACTCGTCGACGTACCCGTAGACGTAGCTCTGAATCGCGTTTAGGTGCTTGCGAGAGGCACCCGCGAACATGATATGCATCAACCCGGACCGGTATGTCGCTTTCTCGACCGAGCGTATCTTGCCGAAAACCGAGACCGGCACACCGTCGGCGGTCTCAAACTCGATCTTGAGCAGAGACCTTGGCGGAAGCGGACGCTGTGCTCGCACCGCAGCGCCGCCGGCCGAGAGATCCTCGAAGCGCCCAAATCTACGATCGTTATGGTTTACGACCGCCTGTCGCTTGGCGCGACGGCCGCGACCGCTGGTCACCACCGAGACGGGATAGTAATAGCACGGATGGTGAAACTCACGGCGCGGATACTTCCGGTGCTGTACGCGGCTGATCTGATCCGAATGCGCCAAGAAGAGGGTCGGCATGCGCCGTGCGATCCCGTAGCCGAGCACCGTGGTGGTGACGCTGTAGAGGTTGCCCGACTCGGTTCGGAAACGCAAGCGCACCTTCGCGCCTTTCCCGGGGCGGACCTCACGGTTGGCGTCGTCGTACGGCGTCTCAACGCCGAAGCGCTCACCGGTTTGCGAGCTCACGCGCGTTGTGTGCCAGGTACGGCCGTCGGTGCTGAAATCGAGGTCCTGACCGATTCGCAAAGTCTTACTCGAGCGTACGCTCCGAGTGCTCTGACTGTAGACCGCAATGAGGTTTCGAATCTGGAACAACTCGCTCTTTCGTCGCTCGCGCTCCGACTCGTCGCGCACCGATTCGTCTATGTCGTAGAGTCCGTCACGGATCGCCTTATCGAGCAGCGGGCCGTCCTGCAACAGACGCATCGGGGCGGCTATGCCTTGGTTGCGCGCGACGGTCAGTAGCGTCACAGCCTGTGTGCGGGAGAGACCGGCGCGCTTGGCGCCCCGGATAAAGCCGCGTTTCGAGAAGCGTTGCGTTTTAGAGCTGCTGCTACCGCCGCCGGTCAGCACCGAGTTAACGACACCGGCGATAATCACGAGCGCTACCGCACCGACGAGAATGGCGGTGATTCGAGGGTCGAACTCGCCGAAGCCGGTGACCGGCATCTCGCGTTGCTGCAGAAGCGGAATCACGACTCGTCGCCGGTAACCGGGATGTGTTGCAACAACTCTTGTAGCCCCGGAACAAGTTCATACTCGATCAAGTCACCGATCAGAACCGAGTCGCCGGCCGAGAATGCCTCCACCAGCTCGTTAAGCATGGCGTACAGTTGTTCGGCCTGTGATTCGAGGTTGTTCGAGTCCCAGTCGGCGGGCAGCAACCGTTCGCGGTGCGTTATCGCGAGCGAACAGAGCCGCATGAGCTTACCGGTCAACTCCGAGAACCGCGCGATACGTTCCATCGCTTCGCGATCGCGACCGGTTTGTAGGAGTACCGGGACCTCGGTCATTGAATCGCTGTACCCGTGAAGCGCTTCAGCGGTGTGGCCGAGCTCGCGAAGCGGATCGGCGAGTTCGCGTCTACGCGTGTGGATCACTACCCGGATGCGGTCGATCGCGGCGCTGAGCGCTTCAAGCTGCTCTTGAGAGACCTCAGCCAGTTGCCCCGCCGCCGGCATCGCCGCGAGTGCGGAGGTCGGCGATCGTTCGCCGCCGGTAAGCCCCATTAAGCCGTCGAGCTCGGCGAGAAGCTGAGGGTGGTCGCCCGACGGAGATTCACCGGTGAGCGGGCCGACTGCGCTTCGGATATGCGGCAGCTCCTCGAGGATTTCGCGGATCGCTTCGCTGCTGCGCTCATGCAGCGCGGAACGCAGTAGCTCGAAGTACTCGATCAGGGTGCCGAGATCCTGAACTTGCCGGTCGAACGGCCCCACGGTCTCGATCTGAATGCGCTCTATAGGGTCCAACTCGCGATCCTGCCACGCTCCGGGATCCTCTATCGCGAGCGGCTCGTCGTCCACAGCGAGCGTGGCGATTGTGCGCGCGTGGCTTTCGATGAAGGGCCGGAGTTCGGCGATGACCTCGCCGACGGTACGTTCCTGCTCCAGCGTGAAATCAATACTGTTATGGTCGATCTTGATGTCCACCACAACCTCCTTGTTGCCGGCGCTTTGCAGTCGCGCCGCGCGGCTCGAACGACCAGCGATCAGCGCCCCCGCGGCGCGTTCTGTCGGCTGAAGTTCTCGATCGCGCGTTGCTGCTCCTCGAGCTCGCGCATCGCGCCCTCCATTCGACCAAAGTCTTGCCGAAGACTCTGTTCGCGGCGGTCGAGCCGGTCCTCTTCACGTTCGATATCGTCTTCGGTGCGCGTTACACGTCCGTCGATCGTGCCGGTGCGGGTGGCGATAATTCCGCCACTCTGCGTATACGGCCCGATCATCTCGTGCGCGCGGTACGCGGCGCCGGCGTCGATCACATGATTGCCGCTACTGTCGAACCCAAAGAGATCGCGCACTGCTTGGAAGCGGGTCGCGAGCGCTTCATCGAGGGTGGCCTCGTTGATCTCGAGATATCCACGCAGTCGGGACGCGTCGACTCCGCCTCCAAAACCGCTTGCGTTTGAGGATATTCCGATCTGCGCGAGGAGCCTTAGGTTGTCACCCTCGCGAGTAGGGTAGGGCTCCATCATCATGTTTTGGAGGGTGCGCCGAAGCCGGTTCAGGATGCTGTCGCCCTGCAGCAAGCCGAGACGCTCGTGGGCCTGCTGGCGCTCATCGTCGTCGAAGTACTCGATCTGATCTATAACGCTCTCCTCGGTTCTCGTGAGGATGTTCACATCGCGGATCAGCTGATTGTAGCGACCGACGAAATCTATGATCGCGTCCTTGGCGGCGTCCCGGTCATGGTCGATCTCGAGTTCAATCGGATGGGGACCCGGCCGATGGAGGTAGACCGTGGTGCCGTCTATGAGATCGTCTATAGTGTTGGTGTCGCGAGTTACCTCGACTCCGTCGATGCTGATGCGCGCATCTTGCGCAATCTGCACCGGGTTGAGCGGCCGAAACTCTCCGGGAGCTGTGGGGTCGTAGATCTCGGCGGCCCGAATTGAGATCTCCCGATGCGTGTTGCGGTTCACGATCTCGAGTGCGCTCATCTCCGACAGCTGCTCGCTGATCGGGATACGCAACGTGCGGTATCCGTCGGTCGGTCCGAGCGACGGAAGCTGGATGCGACGCCCGTCTCCGAGCACGTAAAACACTCGCTCGTCCTCGATAACCTCGGGCGGTTCGGGCTCGGGCCGCTCCGGAAGCGGGGCGCGCGACTCGGCATCCTGCACCGTGACGTCCTCAAGCGTAACCTCGCCGAGCTCCGGAATCCGGGGGCCGGACGGCGGCTCGGGCGGTTCCCATGCATCGGCGGGATGCTCGACGATCTCGACCTCTATTTCGAGCACCATGCCGTCCGCGAGCGCGAAAACCGGCTCAATGCTCAAGCTTGCTTGGTCTTGCGGGCCTACCGTGAGAGGTTGTTCGGGGTCGTCGGTTACCTCCACGCTACGCGCGCTCTCGGGCGCACGCTCGAGCACCTGAAACTCCTCGGCAAGCTGCTCGGCGGCATCGTGAAACGCGAGCCGGTTCTCGGCCCCGGTGATCTGAGACTCAAATAGAATCACTTGGCTTTCGCGTGTGTCGCGAACCGTTCGCGCGCGCACCGTATCGCCGATACGGCGATTCAACTCGCGCGTAAACGCGGCTACGTCACCGCCGTCGAACTCAAACTCGGCTTCCAGCTCGCCGACGGTGAAGCGATATGTGCCGGCCTCTATCCGTTGATCGAGGGGAATCCGGCCGCTACGAAAGGCGTCGGCACGCGCTATTTGCTTCACCTCTATCTCGGCGCGTCCACGCTCTGCTTGGCGTGATGCGCTTGCGGTGAGTACCTGTGAATCCGAGCTTTCGGCGGTTCGAAGGTTGAAGGGATTCTCGAAGCCGTAGAGTCTGCGAGCGCTGTCACGGAGGCTGTTGAGATCGCGTGCGATATCGCCCCAAACCCGCCGCTGAAACTCGAAGCGTTCGATGTCGTCGTGCATCCGTTCTTTGCGGCGACCTTCCTGTTCCATGATCTCATCGATCATGCGTTGAGAGTCTACGCCTGAGTCTATACCCGGCACGAGCGAGCGTGAGTTGCCATAGCCCGCAATCGGTGGAAGGGATGCGAATATTGCGATGAGAACTAGTGTCTTAACCATAATTGGGCAGCCGTCTCCGAAATCTCCTCGAGCGTCCTGCCGCAATTATATCTCTTCATCGAGCAAGAGACCAATCGCCTCGCGAATTCGGGCGTGGACGCGTTGCAAAGCTTCGGGCGGAAGCTCCTTAATCACTTTATCGGTCTCGCCGTCGATCACCTTGACGACCACCTGGTCGAGGTCGTGATTGATCGTGAACTTCAAGCGCCGATTGAACGCCCACGAAAGCGTCTCTAACTCTTCGAGCGGCCCTTGAATATCAGCCTTCCGCTCGCCGGCTGCCGGTACAGAAGCTCCGGGTAATCCTGGGTGCGGGTTTGCCGACATCCGTGTCGGGTTGAACCCGGGAGAAATCCCGCGAATTTCGATCGACATCTTCTTACCTCCGTGTAAGAAACTCAGACCGGGAAGGGCGCGAGCCTCCCACGAGTCTGATAGGTCTCCAAGAAATGACGTCCAGAGATCTCTTGGAACCTGCTACAAAAACGGAGTTTCGTCGGGCGTACCGCGACGATTTTCGTTTGTTACTGCTAACCCAACAACTGAAGCACCGACTGTGGCTGTGTGTTGGCCTGTGCGAGCATCGCGGTGGTGGACTGCGTCAAAATCTGGTTACGCACAAAATCCACCATCTCGTTGGCCATGTTTGCGTCGCGAATCTGCGACTCGGCGGCCGCCAGGTTTTCCGACGCGATCTGCACGCTCGACTGAGCCATCTCGAAACGGTTTTGGTACGCTCCCAGGTCGGCCCGCTGGCGGGAAACCTGATTCAGCGCGGTGTCGACGATGCCGATGGCCTGGTTGGCGAGATCCGGGGTCGACAGCGAAATGATCTCATTGTCGCCGTTTTCACCCTGGATGCCGCCGAGCCCCAGCGCCGCCGCCGTCATGGTACCAATGTAAACCTGTTCGTTTTGGTCCATGTTTGCGCCGATGTGAAACTGCATCACACGGTCGACCGCGCTGTCGTGCGCGAACGCGCCGGTTAGCATATTCATGGTGTTGAACTGCGCGTGCGATGCTATGCGGTTTACCTCCGCCACCAGTTGCGACACCTCCACCTGGATCTGCATTCGGTCTTCATCGGTGTAGATTCCGTTAGCCGATTGGATCGAGAGCTCTCGAATCCGGTGCAGAATATCCTGGGTGTTCTGCAGATACCCCTCGGTTGTCTGAATGAACGAAACCGCGTTCTGGATGTTGCGATCCGCCTGGTTCAACCCGCGAATTTGACTGCGCAACTTTTCCGAGACCGCGAGTCCCGAGGCGTCGTCGCCGGCGCGGTTGATCCGCATTCCGGAACTCAGTCGCTCGATGCTGCCTTGCGTTTCAGCCGTTGTCTGGCTGAGCTGCCGGCTCGCAAAAGCCGAACTCATGTTGTGGTTAATGATCATAAACCCTCCTTGCGTTATAGAGCACGAAAAGCTATCCGTAGCTTTTCACCCGATGCCGATAGAGCTCACCGTGACGCTCTCGCGCCGCGTCCGGCCTACTCATAAGCACAGAGATTCTCCCGGCGGGTAGGTACCGTAACCGGCCTACCCGGCCCGGGAAACCTCAGTGCTATCGGCACCCAAGGAGGGGCTTTTTCAAAGAACACGACTATGCGTCAGACTAAATCATACTCCCCTATTGGAGTAATTGCAACACGTTTTGCGTGCGCATATTTGCCTGCGCGAGCATCGCGGTGGTCGACTGCATTAAGATAGAGTTCTTGCTGAAATCTACCATCTCGGATGCCATATCGGTATCGCGAATTCGGGACTCCGCCGCCGCCATGTTCTCGGCGCCGATATCGATGCCTTCAATCGCCATCTCGAGCCGGTTTTGGTACGCGCCGAGATCCGCTCGTTGCTTACTGACCATTTGAAGGGCCGAATCGACAACGCCGATTGCCTGGTTGGCTGCGTCGGGTGTTGAAAGCGAGATGATATCGTTCGCTTGGTCGCGTACGCCGAGTGCCGCAGCGGTCATGGTTCCGATGTAGACACGTTCCCGCTGATCCATGTTGGCACCGATGTGGAAGTGCATCGAGGCGGTGACTACGTTGTCGCCGGTGTCGGTCGCGAAACGACCGGTGAGAAGATTCATGTTGTTGAACTGTGCGTGTGATGCAACCCGGTCGATCTCGGCTACAAGTTGCGAGATCTCGACTTGAATCTGCATGCGATCCTCATCGGTGTAGATGCCGTTCGATGACTGAATCGCGAGCTCGCGGACGCGTTGCAGGATGTCCTGGCTCTCCTGCAGATAGCCCTCTGTGGTTTGAATGAACGAGATGCCGTTGGCTGCGTTTCGGGACGCCTGCTGCAGTCCTCGAATCTGCGAGCGCATTTTCTCGGACACTGCAAGACCCGATGCGTCGTCGCCGGCACGGTTGATGCGCATGCCCGACGACAGCTTCTCCATGTTGCCTACGACCGATCGCTCGTTGACTCCGAGCTGGCGGTTTGCGAAGGCCGCACTGGTGTTGTGATTGATGATCATAACCTGTTCCTCCGTGAAGGTTGTGTTTCAGAGCATCCTTGCTCTGTACCGTTACTCAGGCCGCCGACGGCGGCTTGGTGGAATGCTTGCCTGCCGTATCACCTCCTTCCGTCCGGTTGGTTCCACAACCGGGTTAAAATCGTGCCAAAAAGCCTCAAGCTCTTTATCTGCACGCCGACAATTGTAGATAGGGGGCGAAGAGCGTTGTCGGCCCGCGTGCGCGAGCCAAGATTTCCCCTTACTCTGAGTATCGACCATCCACGCATTAACTTTAGCAAAACTCGGCGAAAAATGCCAGTTTTCTCGTAGTAACACGTAGTAACACGAGTTTTGTGGGTGAGTGCTCAGCAGAGCATATGCAGCGGCGTACGCAGCTCGCTCAGGGCGGGGCGCCTAGGTGTGAAGCTCGGCTTCGGGGTCCGTGTCGGGATCGATGTCCGACAGGTAGCGGCGCGCTACGGGGTCGGAAGGCTCGATCGTGAGAACCGTCTTGAAAAACCCCTTCGCTTCCTCGGCGTCGCCGCGTTTTAACGCCAGCACGCCCATATTCGAGATGATTTTGGTGTTGTCGGGCTCGAGGCGAATCGCCTCGCGTAGCATCCGCTCACCTTCCCGGAACTCGCCGAGTTCCATATGACAGATCGCGAGCTCATTCAAGGTGTCCGGCTTCTGCGGCCCGAGCTCCAGCGTCTTCAAGAATGCGGTCTTGGCCTCGGGGTACTGCTGTAAGCGCCGATGCGCCCACCCGAGCAGAAACCAGGCTCGCCAGACCTCGGGCGCGCGCTCGAGAAAGGTCTGCATCTTCTCGATCGCTTCGTGCTCACGGCCGAGTTGTACCGCGTCGTAGGCTTCCTGAAACAGCTCATCAAGCAAGTTCTGCGAATCGATCTCGCCGATCACTTTGCGAGCTTCCTCCACGCGCTCGGCATCCTCGGGTTCTGAATCCACAAAGCGCTGGAGATGCTCGCGCGCCTTTGCAAAATTGTGACGTTGCAGGAAAAAGAAACCCGCGTTCAGCTCCGCCTCGGGCGGGACGACGTCGCGCGTGAGCAGTAGCTTATAGTACGCGTGAGCCTGCTCGAGACACTCTTCCTTGTTCTCGAGCTGTCCGCGCGACTCAGCGTGCTGCGCGCGCTGTTCGTACAGCAACGCCAGGTTGAGCAACGGGCCGGGTTCTTCCGGCACGAGGCCATGCAGCGCCAGAAAGATCTCTTCGGCTTGCTCGAAGCCTTGATTACGCGCTTGAAGAACCGCTGCCTCGGAAAGCTCTCCCGGGAGGTCCGGCTTGACTGCTCCGATGAACTCTCGGTAGTAGGCGGCGTCTTCGTGCTCGGGGCGGTACGCAAGGATTTTCAGCATCGCCGAGATGATCTGTTCCCAGCTCAATGAGCCTATGTCGTAGCTCTCGGCGGCTCCGGAGGTCTCTACCGGAAGCATGATCTCCGGGTCGAGGCGAAACTCACCGATGGTTCGCTCCGCATCCGACGGGATAGAGATATAAACGATGTTCTCAAGGGGGTCTGAATGTTGCATAGTGTTACCTGTAGCCGGCCTGAATTGGGGTTACTGCGGGCTCGACGAATCGGGCCGCTCTTCTTGTTGCTGTTGATGAAGATGGGTCTTGCCGTACGCCTTCAAGTAGCCGTTGATGCGCAGTTTGTACTGTACCGGGATCGATTGGTCGTCATACTGTATCGCGAACGCTGAGATATCTTCACGTCCTTCAACCGGCTCAAACCGGATCACCGTTCCCGAAATCTCAAGCGGCTCTTCCTGATCCTCAGTCTCGATGCGCAACGTGACGCTCTTGTTCACGAGAAACTTCGCAAGCCCGACAATGATCAGCTTGGCGCCGCCGAACGAAAGGTCGCGAATGATGCATTTGCGTGGAACACCCTCGATGACCGCGATCGTGTTCTTGCCCTTCAGTCCGAGTTTTCGCAGACTGTCGGCGGTAACCACGATTCGCTCCTCTCGTCGGCGCTTCGCGTTGATGTTGGCTTCAAGCAACAATCCGAGGATCTCTATTAGGTCGTCGGGTGGGCGTTGCGTATACTGCAGCGTGAGGAAGTGAAGCTGCTTTTTGTCCGAGTTGTAGGCGCTGACGCCGGCGACGCGCGCCGACACGAAGAACGAAAGCGGGTCGGCCTTGTCGCGCTGCGTGAAACTAAACCGTAGCGAGACGAGGTTGTTCGATTTTCGCAACGCGGCCGTGAGCGCGTCGTTCACGTTGGCGATGATCTTTGCGCCGGTCATTGAGCTCGAGTAGATCACGCAGGGCCAGTGGTGCCCGAGGCACTTGAGGTGCACCTGTTTCGGGAACAGTGCGGTGGCCTGTATCACCTCGCGCGTGAAGGTGACGTCGACATTGTGAAACTGATTATAGTAATAGGCGATCTGTTGGCTGGTTGTTACCGGCATAGTGTGTGCGTGAGATCATAGTACGGTAGCACTGTGGCGTTGTCAATCCAACGCCGATCGGCGCTAATCGAAAGGTTGTGTGGTGTGACTACGCGTCGCCGGGCCGCTTCAGCCCGGCGTCGATCTTCTCGATCATACGTCGCGTGATGGTTTCAATCTCGGCCTCGGCCGCCGGGGTAACCTCCGATCCCTGTTTGCTGCGCTCCCGAAACAACTCGTCGACGCTGAGTAGCCCGGCGAGAATCGCGAGGTTCAGCGGATCGCTGGTAGGAACCGATCCTTCCACCTCCTGTACCTTTGTGCGGAGGTAATCAACGCAGTCTGCGAGGTACTCGGGGTCCTGGTCGGTCTCGAGATTAAAAGCGGTTCCGAGGAGCTCTATACGCATAGTAAGGTCTCTCCGCGCGTTGCGACTGCGCGGCCCCTGTTGGTTGGGGCTGAAAGCGATTGGGGCCTAAAAGATCTCGAGCTCGCCTGATTCACGCTCGGATTGCCGGGTAGGGGATACGTGCTGATCGAACTCGGAGTCCGAGCTCGACTCAGCGGCGGTAGTTTGCGTGCCGGAGGTCTCAGCCGCGGCGTTTTTCGGCTGCTCGTGCGCATCGTTTTCACCGGGCGCACCGGGAGCCTCGTCTGGACCGACGCGCTCGCCGAGGAAAACCTCACCGTCTTCGCTTTCGTGAGATTGGGTTTCATCATCGGCGGTCTCGGTGAACTCGTCTTCGAGCTGGTCGAGCTGCCCGAGCGCCGAGAGAATTCCTTGTTCGATAGCGGTCTGGTCGTCCTTGATGCGGGCGATCTCTTGCTCGAGCTCAACCACACGGTTCTGATAGCCGCCGATCTCTTCGCGTAAGGTGGCGTTCTCTTGCTGGAGCGCGGTTATTTTGGCGACGGCCTTGTTAACCCGCTGCTCCAGCAACCGAACTTGCTCCAGATTCAACATAGAAGCTAGTTGGTCCCGAGGCCCGATTTGGCGGTCTGTACCAAAGCTTCAAAGGCCTTGGGATCCTCTATAGCCATGTTCGAGATTGTCTTGCGATTGAGCTCAACACCGGCCAGTTGCAGCCCGTGCATGAAACGCGAGTAGTTCATGCCGTGTGCTTGGACGCCGGCCGAGATTCGGGCAATCCACAGTTGACGGAACTCACGCTTGCGCGCTTTGCGATCGCGATATGCGTACTGGTTGGCCTTGCGGACTGCGTCCTTGGCGGTACGGTTAAGTTTGCTGCGGCGGCCCCAGTACCCCTTAGCCTGATTGAGGATTTTCTTGCGTCGGTCTTTACGTCGTGTACCATCTACTGCTCTTGGCATTCTATCTGCTCCTTGGAAAGGTGGGTCGGTTAACCGTAGGGAAGCAGGCGCTTAGCTCGCTGGGTTTCCGCCGGGCTCAAGATCCCGTTCTTGCGCAGCTTGCGCTTCCGCTTCGCCGACTTCTTGGTAAGAATGTGACGCAGCCCTTGCTGCTTGTACTTGACTTTCCCGCTGCCGGTCAGGTGGTACCGCTTGGCGGCGCTCCTGCGCGTTTTCTGCTTGGGCATATATGCACTCCCTCTTTGGTTGAGTAGTTCAGACCATAGTTAGTTCTGTACCGTTAGGACGACTGCTCTTCAGGCTCCGCCTGCGCTTGCTTCTTTCCGGAAGAGCTGACGATCATCGACATAAACCGTCCCTCCATCGCCGGGGCCTTGTCTACGTGGCAGTCATTTCCCAGTAACTCTAGAATCTTATTCAGTACGTCGCGTCCGAGCTCGGTGTGCGCAAGCTCACGGCCGCGAAACCGAATAGTGACCTTCACCTTCTGCCCTTCATCGAGAAACTTGCGAATGTTTTTGGTCTTGAACTCAAGATCGTGGTCTTCGATCTTGGGTTGCATCCGCACCTCTTTGAGCTTCAGTTGCTTCTGTTTCTTGCGCGAGTCGCGTTGCTTCTTCTCTTGCTCGAACTTGTACTTGCCGTAATCTATGAGCTTACAAACCGGCGGATTCGAGTTTGGGGCGACCTCGACCAGATCTAAACCCTTCTCCCGAGCGAGGTTAAGCGCTTCAACGGTCGGCACGATTCCGCGCTGACCACCTTCGTCGTCGATGAGTCGCACCTCGCGCACCCGGATCCGTTCGTTTGCGCGCAGTTCTTTACCTGACAATGGCCCTCCTTGAACACTTCAATCCTAACGTGTAGGTTTTAGAGCGTACACTTTATCACCGCGCTTTGAAAGAGTCAAAGGGCTAAACGGTAATTTTCTGCGCATGCAAACACATAGCCGATTACCGATGTCCAGGCACCCATTGAGGTTTGATACCGATGAGTACGGTTCGTGATGGAGTTGAGCTCGCGAAAACGCTTGAGAGCGAAAGTATTAACACGTACGAGATCTATCAGGCAATGACCGAACACCATAGTCTTCAACGCATGCTCGACGCGCTGATCGAGGGCGGCCGCACGCGGATTGCGGATCTCGCGGGCTTCGAGCAGCGGTACGGGCTCGACGGTATCGCCGATCTCAACAAGGAAGCCGCTCTCGAGGTCGACGATCTGCGGATCGCACAGATCGTCGATGCCGGAATGGAGTACACCGATTTTCTCGCAATGATCTGCGAGCGTGAAGAAAACGTCGCGGTCCTCTATGACCGCCTCGCGGCGGTTATCTCGGAGCGCGCTCCACAGCACGCGTTGAAGCGCTTGGCCGAGGACAAGCGCAAGCAATTGTGGTTGGTTAAGTCGCGTCTCGAGCTCGAGCAGATGTGAGCGCGCGCCCGGGTGGGCTATGAGCGTTACCGGCCCGACGAGCGTGGTTTGCGCTGAGCGTGGAATTGCGCTCAGGATGTCCCGCGGAGCAAGAAACAGACCTCGGTCGAAAGGAGATTCGGCAGGATCGGCAAACGCCGCTTTCCGTTGCTCGTGTCGATGATCCGGATGATCTCGTATCCCATCTCGCGGCACAACACTCGAAAGTCCTTGCGAGTACAGAAATGGATGTTGGGTGTGTCGTACCACTCATACGGTATTCGGCGGTTGACCGGCATGCGCCCTCCTACCGCGAGCTGCAGACGGTTCACGACGTGCGCGAAGTTTGGGAAGTTGACGATGCCGAAGCGACCGACGCGCAGCATTTCTTGTAGGAGCAAGTCGGGGCGGTGTACTACCTGCAGCGTGTGGTTAAGGATAACGTAGTCGTAGCTATTGGTGAGGTAGTCCTTCAAGCCTTCATCGAGATCGCCTTGGAAGACCGACAACCCACGGCCGATGCAGGTTCGAATCATCGTTTCCTCGATGTCGACCCCCCGGCCCCGGACGTTGCGTTCGTGGATCAGCCGGTCGAGGAGCTCACCCGAGCCGCAACCAAGATCCAACACGGTGCTTCCCGGCTCGATGAGCGACAAGAGCTCCTCATAGCTGAAGTGTTGGCGGGTCTGCATATTGCTACTCATATCGGCGTTACTCATGGAGGCCTTTCAGGAACGAGGCCACCAGCGGTGTTTGGCGTTCGATCTCGAGAAAGAACGAGTCGTGACCATACGGACTCTCGAGCTCCACGTACGAGACATCGATGTTTTGGCGCATCATCGCGAACACGATCTCCTTTGACTGATACGGCGGATAGAGCCAGTCGGAGCTGAACGAAACTACCAGAAACTTGCTGCGGCAGCCGGCGACGGCGTGCTCGAGGCCGTTGAAGCGTGCGCCGAGGTCGTAGTAGTCCATCGCTTTGCTGAGGTATATGTAGCTGTTGGCGTCGAAGCGGTCGACGAACTTGCCCCCTTGGTGCTCGAGATAGCTCTCGACCTGAAATTGATCCTCGAAATCGAATCCGAAGCTGGCTCGCTCCTGGAGCCGACGGCCGAACTTCATTCCCATCGCCTGTTCCGAGAGATAGGTGATGTGACCGACCATGCGCGCGATCGCGAGCCCCCGTGCCGGGGCGGGGCCGTCGTAGTAGTCTCCACCGTTCCAGAACTCGTCGGAGATGATCGCGTTTCGTCCTACCGCGTTGAATGCGATTGCCTGGGCTGATAAACGGGAGGTGGCCGCCATGATGATGACCGATCGCGTTCGCTCGGGGTAGCGAACCGCCCACTCAAGCGCCTGCATGCCTCCCATCGAGCCTCCGGCGACTGCGTGCAGCTGCTCGATGCCGAGATGATCGATGAGCTCGCGCTGCACCTTCACCATGTCGTCTATCGTGATGACCGGGAAGCTCAAGCCGTAAGGCTTGCCGGTCTCGGGGTTAACGGAGCCCGGCCCGGTTGTGCCCTGGCAACCGCCGAGCACGTTGGAGCAGATCACGCAGTAGTGATTGGTGTCGAACGCTTTCCCGGGACCGATCATGCTGTCCCACCATCCCGCGTGTTGGTCGGTGGGGGCGTGATAACCGGCGGCGTGCGAGTCTCCCGAGAACGCGTGCGTTACAAGGATCGCGTTACTGCGGTCCGCGTTCAGCCGGCCGTACAGCTCGTAGCGGACCGTTATGGGACCGAACTCGGCGCCGTTTTCCAGCAGGATCCCTTCGCCCGGGGCGCCGAAGGTGTACTCACGCGGCGTGACGACCCCGATACTGCCGGGTCGTTCGGCCCGCTCCGTGTGGTTAGGCTTGCTTGAATCGCCGTGCATAAGTGCGATGATCCTAGGCGCGAACCCGGTTCCTGTCAATCACGTGCGCGAATCACGTGCGGGAGCCCTGTTGGGGAGAATCGTTCAGCTTGATTATGCCGCCGGGTTCGTGATAGCGTTAGCGCTCACCGCGGTCGGTATGCCGAGCCGCGGCTCCAACCGTACAACATCGTAGGATGAGCCGTATGTTTCTGTTTCTGTTGGTATCAGTTCCCATTACCTACCTTCTGCTCCTGAGTGTGACCGGGCAAACAAACCAGCCGGCGCAGGTCACGTTGATCCCGTTCGTAAAAGGATCACTCCTGTTTCTCCCGGTCTTGGTTGCGGTTTTGGTGCTGGAGTACGCGGTCCCGAATCAGTTCAACCCCGCGCCGTTGTATCTGCGCTACGCCTTACTGCGGCAGGCTGTGCCGTTCGCGGTGGCGGTGGCGGGAGCGCTGATCGTTACGCGGGGCGGAATTCGCACCGATCTCGGCGCGGCTACAACGGCCGTACTGTCGTTCTTCTCCGGTTTCTATATGGTGTTCGGTATTTTCGATGCGGTTGTGAACATAGGCCGGACCGACCCGTACGTGTTGTTTCTGATGCCGGCCGGTCGGATCGTGATCTTGCTGCTGGCGCCCTACATCGTAATTGCTGCGGTGCGCGAGGTAGGGCTGCCGAAGGCCGCGATGATACTCGCAAACGTCGCGTTGCCGTTTCTCCTCGGCGCGGTTCCGCTTCTGTACCGAGTTGGATTTCGGCAGTGGGCGCTGGTTGCTGCGGTCGGGTTACTCGCCGCTGCAGTGCTTGTGTATCTGCGTCTCGTCTTGCAAGCGTTACCGCGCGGACACGCCGCGTGACGCCGGCGGCTGCGTGAAGCGCGGCACCGGAATTTTCCGAACAACGGCCGATTTCGGCCGGCACCGACTCAATTGCGGTACCCAAACTACCGAGAATCGGTACTAGAGAGCTTTAGGTCCGTCAGTCTTAGGTCCGTCATTTGACAAAGGTATGGGCCGACCATATAATTTCGTTAAAGCGAGAAGCGCGTAGTTAGTGTATGAGGTTAAGGAGATTCACATGAAAAAGCGCAGCCTGCTCGCGATATGCCTGGCTGTTATGGTGCTGCTACTCGCGGCTCCGGCATTCGCGCAGAACACGGTTCGCAATATCCAGACGGTGGTTATTGAGGACTTCAACGACCCCGACGAGAGCCGCTGGATCGTTAGAGGCAGCAAGTTCATCGCCGACGATTTTCCGCAGTGGACGCATGTTCGCGCGTGGCCGCAGGCACTGTATCGAACCGAGCCGGAAGACCGAACCCTGCGCTCGCTTGGTATAAATGCGGCGTTCAATCGGCGCGGCTACAACTACCTCGAGATTATCCCGGCTGAGATGAACGACGAAAACGGCGAGTTGGAGCCGAGCGGCATCCCCATTCCGGGTCTTGCAGATCAGATGGATCTCTGGGTCTGGGGATCCTTGCGCGACTACTACATGGATGCGCATTTCCGCGATCATCGGGGAATTGTCCACACCTTGCGTCTCGGCGATATCAACTATCGCGGGTGGCACAATCTCAGTATTCGGATCCCCGGATGGATTCCGCAAACGGTTGAGTACGTACCGGCGCGGCGGGGGCTGGAACTCGTTAAGCTCGTGTTGTGGACGCGGCCCGGAGAGCGCGTGGACGAGTTCTTCGTTTATATCGACGAGCTCAAGGTGCGAACCGACTTGTTTGAGCAGCCGTTCGACGGCGAGGATCTCGCCAACCCTGATTTCATACGCGAGATCTGGGACGACGGGATGTAAGGAGTGAGGGTAATGAAGAAGCTGTGCTATACTGCCGTACTGGTGATGCTGCTGACTCCCGCGGTGCTCGTTGCGCAACCGCAAGAGATAGACCCCGGTCAGCTCGGGGTGGACGCGGCGCAACAGCGCTTGCAGCAAGTCTCGGTGAGTCGCTTTGAGGACCCCGGCTTTTGGCGGGTCTCTATGTCGCTCGACAGCGGAGTGATCACTTATCGTCGGCTCGAGGGCGGCCCGATGG
>Ga0207421_10000036_pt1 | contig 133820 bp, 125 predicted proteins | sample SodLakKL_010_SED_4_FD_187542 | JGI IMG/M metagenome (GOLD analysis project Ga0207421, IMG submission 187542) | Alkaline sediment microbial communities from Lake Tanatar, Kulunda Steppe, Russia - 8KL_010_SED (SPAdes) (version 2) | ecosystem: Environmental > Aquatic > Non-marine Saline and... | reverse complement strand
TCTTCATCGTCTTCTAAAAACGTTCCCCTCTCTTCGGCGCGAACGGTGATTTGAGCGCGGTTTCCGATGGTCGAATCGATCAAATCGTTTTGCAAACCTTGAATCAAAGATCCAATGAAGACTTGCACACTGACGCCGACCGCTATGCCTACGGTAATTAGAACCGTCTGCAGCTTTGAAGCGCCCAAAAAGCGCGCGGCAATCTTTAAAGGAAGCATCATAGCGCCTCCTTGTTGGCCATCGCGACGACGGAATCGTAGCGGTCCAAAACGTAGGCCAAAGAATCCTCAAATTTATGGGCTTCTTTCTGAAAGCCTCTTCCGGCGCCGACAATGCGTACCTTGGAAAACTTATTTTGGACATGCTCAATGATTCGGCGGGCCTCAAACAAATGGTAGGCGTTGGAAACGCTGATTACCAAAAAATCGACACGCAGCGCGCTCAATGCGTTGTCGATGGTTTGTAGCGGCGTGTTGGCGCCTAAGTATGTCGTTCGAAAGCCTTCCAATTCCAAGAAGTGGGCGCCAACGACCGCGCCCAAATCGTGGTATTCCATCCTGGGGCATACAACGAGCGCATGCTTGGGATTGGCGGGCGTTTTCTTCTCTTTCAAGACATGCGAATACGTCATTTCAACGAGCGTACGAACGATGGAAGTCATTTGGTGTTCGATCCAAACGCAGGCGTAGTCTTCTTCTTCGCAATGGATGGCGTTGAGGATTTTGGCGAAGACATCCTCATAAAGCTCAACCAAAGGCAGCCCATCTTCAAGCGCGTCCAATACGATGCGGGCGGCTTTTTCTTTGTTGTTGTCGCGCAAAGCGGCCTCAAGCGATTTTGTCAAATCCATACACGTCCCCTTTCATTAGGTGAAACATCCGAAGTTGTGATCAAAGATTCCGCAAATAGGCGATCACTTTGTCCAAACAACGTTTGCGGTGCGATATGCGCTGTTTATGGTCGAACCCCAAACTCGCTAGCGTTTCCGAATGACCGACGGGAATGAAGACGGTGTCGTAGCCAAACCCTTCTCCGCCTTCGGCGGCGGTGTGGATATACCCGGGCAAGGTACCTTCAAACGACACTTCTTTCCCGTCTTCCAAAAGCAAAACCATCACGGTGCGAAACATGGCGTGGCGATTGGTTTTGTCCGCCATCTTGTTTAAGAGAAGCTTGTTGTTGGCGTGGTCGTCGCCTTCGTCGGAAAAGCGCTTTGACTGGACTCCGGGCGCTTTTTTCAACGCTTCCACCTCTAAGCCGGAATCGTCGGCCAAAATCATCGAAGAAGTGTGCTTTCGAAGCGCCCGCGCTTTCAATCGTGCGTTTTCCAAAAACGTCGCACCGGTTTCCCTAGGCGCTTCATACTCCTCAAAATCGACGAGACTCAACACTTCAAAGCCGAGGGATTCAAGCGGCGGCGAGATTTCTTGCAACTTGTGCTCGTTTTGGCTGGCGAGGACTATTTTTTTCATACGTCACCTCTACAAAAAAAGCCTTTCGAAAAAAGGCCTTTTTATTTTTCGCTCCATACGGTGAATTTCTGGAGGTCGGAATTGGCGCCGACCAAAAGAAGCTGATCGTCTTCACGGAACACGTCGTCCGGCTTGCTGATGAGGATGTCGCCGTTTCTCTTGATGGCGACGAGATTCAAGTGGAAACGGTCGCGAAGGTCCAAATTCGCCACCGTCGTGTCGACGAGTTTCGGCGTCGCCTTGACGACGACGAAACTGTGGTTCTCGCTCAAATCGTAATATTCAAGGATGTTGTCGGAAATCACTTGATGGGCAAGGCGCCTTCCGGTAATGCGTTCGGGTTGGATGGTTTCATCCGCGCCAAGCTTTAGCACGACTTTCTCATGGTAGGCGTTTTGCACTTTGACCGTGACTTTTTTGACGCCGATTTCTTTTAGAATCAACGTGGTCAAGATGCTGTTTTTTATGTCTTTGCCGATGGCTACGATGACATGGTCGATGCTTTGGATGCCGACCTCGCGAAGCGCGGATTCGTCGGATGTGTCCAATACAACGGCATGCGTCGCCACTTTTGCCATTTTCGCGATGCGGTCTTGATTGTTGTCGATCACCAAAACCTCGTGGCCGCTTTTGATCAGTTCTTCAACAACGCTCAAACCGAAACGGCCGAGTCCGATTACCGCAAACGTTTTCTTCGCCATGATGCATCACCACTTTCTCTGCGAATGGCTGAGGATTGAATTCTTGACACTATAATATCACAAAGTTTGCCCTTGTCAATGAGAATGTCGCACATATGGGTTTTTCCCACGTGAAGCTTGTGGTATAATGTCCTAAGATGGAGTTGATATGGTATGAAAATCAAAAAAAAGCCCTTGGACAAGCAAATATTGTTGACCTACGTCATATCATTGGTCGTGGTGTACGCTTTTCAGCTCACCGTCATGGTGATTTTTCCGCGCATATTTGAAGACGAAGCGTTGATGATCACCTTTTCCTCGCTAAGCAATCTCGCCTGGTATGCGGCGGTCACCGCCATCGTCGTCCATTTGGCCTACATCTATCTTTTCAAAAACCAGTGGACCTACTTCAAAGAAAACCCGCGCCGCTCATGGGGATTGATCGCCTTGGCAATCGGGCTGATGTTCGCGGCCAACATGCTCACCTCTAGCATCTTTCAGCTTGCCGGACATGATACGACCGCAGAAAACCAAGCGGCCCTTGAAATGCTTTTAGGGGGCGCATGGCACGATATCCTCGCGCTTGTCTTGTTTGCCGGTTTTTTTGCGCCTGTCCTTGAAGAGTTGGTTTTTAGAAGAGGGCTTTATTCGCTCTTTTTCAAAAAATACGGGAACTTGGCCGCAATCTTGCTCAACAGCCTCGTTTTCGCCTTGCTTCATTTCCTAAACGATTTGGAGTTCGTCGTTCAAGACCCCATCCGCGTGTTAAACCTTTTTCCGTATCTGTCCTTAGGCATCATTTTGTCTTTCATATATTATTATTCGGGCAAAATGATTTTCGTCGTCATCTTCGCCCATATGATTTGGAACATTTTGCAGTTGACGCTCATGTTCACGGTCCTTTAATAGAAGAACTGTTTTTGAACGCTTGCATCCGACGTTTTGAGAAGCCTTTTCGCAGGTTTGTCCAAAACGTCTTTTTTCTTGTCTTTCAACAGTTCAATCGCTTTGAGATTCTTAAACAGGATGGCGTAGAAAATGGCGCTATGCCCGAACGCATCAATGTCAAAAGCGGAAACGCCACTCTCCAAAAGCGCTTTGATAAGATCTATATCTCCATTTAAAAGCGCGTAAAAAAGCGGCTTGTTGTAGAAGCAATCTTTCTGGTCGATGCCTCTACGCATTTTAATCAGCGCTTCGGCTTCGTCATAACGCCCTTTTCGCAGCGCTTTGTGCAAAGGAAGGGACCCGAGATTCTCGCGAATTTTTGGGCGGTTTTCGAAACGGTAAAGCTGCATGGAAACGTCGCCGGCTTCTTGCGCGTAAGCAAACGCGTCGTTTTGGAAACGATCCTGTTCGGAAGGCGAAAGCCCGTAAAAAAGAAGGTTGTCGACCATCGCGTTGTCGCTTCGTTTCGAAGCTTCGTGCAAAGGCGAAACGCCGTAGAGGTTTTTGATGTAGGGGGTGAGCTTTTCTTCAAACAGCCTTTTTTGCATCGGCAACGTTCCATAGGCGGCCACCGCATGGTGCAACGTGTCTCGCTGCGCGGAAAAGGCAAATGGATTGGCTCCGGCGTCAAGCAGATATTCAAACACTTCGCGTTTTTTGCTGCGGACGGCATGGAAAGCGACAGAAAGGCCCTCTTTGTCGCGGATGGACAAATCGGCGCCCGCATTCAAAAGCGTCTCGACGGTCTTCAAATCGCCTTTTCTTGCCGCAAACATCAAAGGCGTGATGCCTTTTTTGTTGCGGGCGTCGATTGCGGCGTCTTTTTGAAGAAGCGCAGAGACCATGTCCGCTTCTCCTATGTAGGCCGCCGCATGCAAAGGCGTGTCTTTGAAATGGTTTTCTTGATTCACGCTTAAACCGCGTTCTAGCAAATACGCAAAAACGCGGTGCACTTTTTGCCGGATTGCGTAAAACAACAAATTTTGACCGCGCGTGTCGCATGCGAACAAATCGAATTGTTCCAACGCGTCGAAATCCTCGCCTAACAAAGCGTCAAGCAGATTCTCGTCTAGATACTCGTTCGGTTCCACATTCACCCACCACCTTCAATAAAAAAAGTACCACATTCGAAAAAAAAATACCATATTTCTATGGTATTTTTTTTATTGAAGCGTTTTAGCGGACTGCGTCTTTCAAGACTTTTCCGGCTTTGAAAGCAGGTGATTTTTGCGCAGGGATAGAAATCGAATCGCCGGTTCTCGGGTTGTGACCTACACGTGGTTTGCGTTCTCTAACTTCAAAAGTTCCAAACCCAGTCAATACAACTTTGTCGCCTTTGACCAAAGAATCTTGGATGGCGCCGAGTGTAGCGTTGAGAGCTGCTTCTGCATCTTTCTTAGTAAGACCTGATACTTCTGCAATTTTTGCAACCAATTCTGTCTTGTTCATCGTTCCAATTCCCTCCTCATTTGATTTACTAAGCTCATTATAGCAAGTCGTTAGAGGGTTTGCAAGGAAATCAAGCCCATTTTGAGAAAAAAATCAAGTTTTTTTCCCTTTTTAAGGCTTTCTTTCGGGTTTAGACTCGCGGGAGAGAAGTTGCGCAAAGGCTTTTCTCGGCTCCACGCGGTCAAAAACGACATCGTGGATGGCGTTGATGATGGGGGTGTCGATGTTGCGCGCTTTCGCTAGGGCGTAGGCGGCTTCGCAGGTGCGAATTCCTTCTACAACCATCGTCATGGAATCTAGCGTCTCGTGCAGATTCTTGCCGGAACCTATTTTTAAGCCGGCTTGAAAGTTTCGGGAATGCTCGCTCGTGCACGTGACAAACAAGTCTCCAATTCCGGATAGACCCATCAAGGCGTCTTTGCTGGCGTCTAGGGCTTCATAGATTTTGCCCATTTCCACAAGGCCCCTTGTAATCAAAGCCGCTAAAGCGTTGTCGCCATGGCCTTGGCCTTTGGCGATGCCGGCGGCGAGGGCGAATATGTTTTTGAGCGCGCCGCCTAATTCGACGCCTTTCAAATCGGTACTTGAATACACGCGGAAGTATTTTTTGTTGTGGAAGAGATTTTGCACATAACAAGCGTCTTCAAAACGTTCGGAGGCGCTTGTGATCAGCGTCGTCATTCCGCGGATGACTTCTTCGGCGTGGCTAGGTCCGCTCAAAGCCACAAACCCCTTAAAATATTCCGGCGGAACCATCTCTTGAAGAATTTCGGAATTCCGCTTGAACGTTGCGGGTTCTATGCCTTTGGCGGCGTTGATAATGAGCTTCTTGTTGTTGAGGTGGGGCAAAACGTCTTCGATGGCCTTTCTTAAAACTTTGGTCGGCACGGCAAACAGCAAAATGTCTGCGAAAGCCATCGATTCCTTCAAATCGTCTGTCGCTTTGATTCCTTCGGGAATCGTAATGTTCAGTTGCATGCACAAATGATTTTCGTTGACGCTTTGGATGATTTTTGGGTTGACATCGTAGACAAGCACATCGTGGTTGTTGTCGCTTAATACTTTGGATAGGGCGAGTCCCCAGGACCCACCGCCGATGACGCTCACTTTCATGCTATTCGCGCCTCCTCAATAGGATTTTGATGGGAATGCCGCGAAAGCCGAAGGCTTCGCGGATACGGTTTTTCAAATACCGTTCGTAGCTGAAGTGCATCCATTCGGTGTTGTTGACAAAAAGAATGAAAGTCGGAGGTTTGGTTCCGACCTGCGTGGCGTAATACCCTTTGATGACGCCGCCGTTATGACTTTTGGGAGGATTGGAATGGAAAGCGTCGACGATGATGTCGTTCAAAACCGAGGTTTGGACGCGCTTGGAATAATCCTCATACATCTCCCGGATTACGGGAAACAAAGTGTTGATGCGCGCTTTGGTCAGGGCGGAAAGGAAAATGACCGGCGCTTTGTGCAGAAATTGAAAATGCGAAAGAATCTCTTTTTCCCAGCGGTTCATGGTGCGGGTGTCCTTTTCAATGGCGTCCCATTTGTTTACGACGATGATGACCGGCTTGCCGGCCTCAAGCGCATAACCGGCAATCTTCTTGTCCTGTTCGATGATGCCTTGGGTCGCGTCGATCAGCACTAAAGCGATGTCGCTTCGTTCGATGGCGCTAAGCGCGCGCAGTACGCTATATTTCTCGGCGTTTTCGTAAACTTTGCCTCTTTTTCGCAGACCCGCGGTGTCGATGACGACGTATTCCTGGCCGTCTTTTTCGAAAATGGAGTCGACCGCGTCGCGGGTTGTGCCTTCGATTTCGCTGACGATGACGCGTTCTTCTTGCAAAAGTGCGTTCATCAGAGAACTTTTGCCGACGTTCGGGCGGCCAATCAGCGAAAGCTTGATGGTGTCTTCTTCGTATGGGTCGGGCATGGATTCGGGCAAGATGCTCACCACTTTGTCAAGCAGATCGCCGGTGCCCGTCCCGTGTTCGCTGCTGATGGCAATGGGGTCGCCTAGACCGAGCGCGTAAAACTCATACAAAGTATCTTTAAGCGAAACGTCGTCGACTTTGTTGACGGCCAAAACGACAGGCGTATCGGCCTTGTAAAGCATGCGGGCGATAAACGCGTCTTCATCGGTAAGACCGGTGCGCACATCGACGACGAACACGATGACGTCCGCTTCGTCGATGGCGATTTCCGTCTGCGCTTTGATGTCGTGAATAAAAGGGGCATCGTCAAAATCGATGCCCCCGGTGTCGATGATATTGAAGGTGCGTGTCAGCCATTCCGCCTTCGCGTATAGGCGATCGCGGGTCAAACCGGGTGTTTCATCGGTAATGGCAAGGCGTTCGCCGATGATACGGTTGAAAAGTGTGGATTTGCCGACGTTGGGTCGGCCCACGATGGCGACGGATGGAATCATAGGCCTTCATCCTCTATTTTTTCAAGTCTTTGAATTTCTCGGCGAAAAGTTCTCCGAGCGTTTGCGACTGGTCGGATTTGTTTTCGCTTTTTAAGTGTTTCTTGTATTCGTCACGGACTTTCTTGCTGTCGTAGGCTTTCTTGCTGACAACCATTTGCCAGTTTTCTTTGTTGAACTTGAGTACGATGGCGTTGATGACGTCGCCTTCGCTGAAGACGTCGCCAACTTGATCGACGTGGGATTCCTGAATTTCGGAAATCGGCAGGAACGCTTCGACGCCGTTGGTTTCGATCAAAGCGCCGCGAGGCTGAAGTTCTTTGACTTCGCCGGAGATTTCATCGCCGATTTTGACGTCGACATCTTCCCAAGGATTGTATTCAAGGTGTTTTTTCGAAAGACGCATCTTGCGGTTTTCAGCGTCGATGGAAAGAATCTGGACTTCAATCTCGTCGCCGACGTTTACGTTGCCGGCCAAATTGAAACGGGGGTTCCACGAATAGTCGTTTTTATGGACGATGCCGGCCACGTCGCGTTCGACTTCGACTAGGATGCCAAATTGCATCTTCTTGACGACTTTTCCCTGAACGCGGTCGCCGGGCTTGTGATTTTCGGCGAATTTCTCCCATGGGGAAGGCTCTAAGGCTTTCATGGAAAGCGAACGTTTGTCGCCGTCTTCGCCAATAATCTTGACTTTGACGGTGTCGCCTTCTTTGACGACGTCGCTAGGCTTTTTGATGCGATGATGCGACATCTCGGAAATGTGCAAGAGCCCTTCGACTTTGTCAAAACGTACGAATGCGCCGTAAGGAGCGAGCTTTTGTACGGTGCCTTCTAAAACGTCGCCTTCGTTGATGTTTTTCAGCTCTTCTTGCTTCTTGATTTTCTCTTGGTCGCGTTGCACGGCGCGGTGGGAGACCACAATCTTGAAGCGGTTGTTTTTGCGGCCGATTTCGATAATCTTTATCGGGATGGTCTTGCCCACGTAAGGTTGGAAATCCTCGGTATACTCCATGGAAACCTCGCTTTTTGGCATGAACATGTCAAACCCGTGCGCGCGGACCTTCAATCCGCCTTTTAAGACGCTGCGGACGGTGGCTTCCAACACTTCGTCGCTTTCGAATTTATTTTGAAGTTCCTCGAACAGTTCTTGTTGTTCGATTTCAACGCGGGAGAGCAAAACAATGCCCGCTTCGTCGTCTTTCTTTTGAACGACGGCTTCGATTTCATCGCCTTTTTTGACGACGTCGTGGGCCGTGTCCACGTCTAAACGAGTCAATCTGTCAAGGTAGATGGTCCCTTCGGTCGAATAACCGATGTCGACGATGACCTCGTTGTCCTTGACGTCGTAAACGGTGCCTTTTACTGTCTTTCCTTCTTCAATGTTCTTGATCTTCATGATAATCTACCTCTCTTAACTTTCGATTCTATGGTTTTTACGACATCTTCGATGCGCATGTTCGATGTGTCGATGACAACGGCATCGTCAGCCGGTTTGAGCGGACTGTGGGAACGGTTGGTGTCAAAATCGTCGCGGGCGATGATTTCCCGCTTCAAATCCTCTAAAGGAATGTGTATTCCGTGTTCTTCGTTTTCTTTGAACCTGCGCGAAGCGCGGGTTGCGACATCGGCGGTTAGAAAAAACTTGTAGTCGGCGCCTGGAAGGACGTTATAGCCTATGTCTCTTCCGTCCATGACGACGTTTAGGTTTTCCGCAAGTTCACGTTGCCGTTCGACAAGTTTGTGGCGGACCCGACGATGCGAAGAAACGAGGGAAACGTTGTTGGAGACCTCACGGGAACGGATATCCTTGCTGACATCCTCCCCATCCATGTGCAAGTCCCCTTTTTTATAGTCAAAACGCGTTTGATCGAGGAAATCAAAAGCGTTTTCGTCGTTAAGGTCAATGTTTAACTGCATCGCTTTCAATGTAATGGCGCGATACATCGCGCCAGTGTCTATGTAAGTGAAGTCAAATAGCTTCGCCACCAGTTTCGCGATGGTGCTCTTTCCGGCCCCGGCGGGGCCATCAATAGCTATTTGCATAGTTTTCATCGGATCACCTCGTTTCAAACCAACACCATTATACCACATATGCTTTGTTTTCAATAACCCTATTTTATTTCATTTGGACGAAGATTTCAAAGGTTGTTCACAACTTATTTATTTTAACAAAAATATTTGTTTCTTGATAATGAAAACGCTTTTTGTTATACTTTAAGAAGGTCAAATCCTTTGCGATTTGTTTTATTTTCTTTGATTTGGCACCGTTTCTTTGATATATTAACGAAGATATATTGACAACAGGTTGGTGATAATTATGAACATCCCCATGAACAGCATCGTCGGCATCGCACTGGTTTTCAGTGTCATTGCCATGCTTTACGCGCTCGCGCTTTTTATCAAAATCAAACGCATTGAAAAAGGCGTTCCTCGCGTAATTGAAATATCAGGTTATATCCGAGAAGGCGCAATGGCCTTCATGGCTCGCCAATATAAGATTCTAAGCGTCTTTGTCGTCGTTCTTTTTGTGATTATCGGTTTCGCAATCGATTTTTATACCGCTGGGGCTTTCGCTTTTGGAGCTTTGTTGAGCGCTCTTGCCGGTTATCTCGGCATGAGAGGCGCCATCGCTTCGAATTCCCGGACGGCCACCAGCGCACAAAAAGAAGGTATGAACAAAGCCTTAGACGTCGCCTTTAGCGGCGGCGCGGTCATGGGCATGTCCGTCGTTGGGCTCGGCTTGACGGGCCTTATCCTATATTATTTGGCGGGCACCTTTTTGTTCAATCTCGAATTGCAACACACCTTTGATGTCATGACCGGTTTCGCCTTAGGCGCATCAAGCATTGCCCTCTTCGCCCGTGTGGGCGGCGGCATCTACACAAAAGCCGCCGATGTCGGCGCCGATTTGGTCGGAAAAATCGAAGCCGGCATCCCTGAGGACGACCCCCGAAACCCCGCCGTCATCGCCGATAACGTCGGCGACAACGTCGGCGATGTGGCCGGCATGGGCGCAGATCTGTTCGAATCATATGTCGGATCGCTGATTTCGGCCATCACCTTAGGCATGTTCTGGCTGGGTGCGGAAGGCGCGCTGTTTCCAATCTTTTTGGCCGCTTTCGGCATCATCGCTTCCATCTTAGGAACGATGACCATCCGCACCAAAGAAGCGGATTCGCCGCACAAGGTGTTGAAAAAAGGCACCTATGTCGCCGGTGGATTGTTTATCATCTTTGCGCTCTTCCTCACTTGGTTTTACGTGCAAAACGGCTACTTCGAAAACTACGGACCCTTTTTAGCGATTATCGCCGGGCTTTTCGTCGGCATCATGATCGGTCTCATCACGGAAATTTATACGTCGAGCGAATACAAAAAAGTCAAAGACATCGCCAAACAATCGGAAACGGGACACGCCACGAACATCATCGGCGGTCTCTCGATCGGCATGGAATCCACGGCGGTACCCATTATATTGATCAGCGTCGTTATCGTCATCTCCTACCATGTCGCCGGACTTTACGGCATCGCCTTGAGTGCGGTCGGCATGCTCTCGACAACCGGCATGACCATCGCCATTGACGCATACGGCCCCATCGCGGACAACGCCGGCGGCATCGCCGAAATGTCGAACATGGACAAAAGCGTCCGGGAAATCACCGACAAGCTCGACAGCGTCGGCAACACCACCGCCGCCATCGGCAAAGGATTCGCAATTGGCAGCGCCGCGTTAACGTCTCTCGCTCTCTTTAGCGCTTTTGTGCAAGCTGCGGGGCTCGACAGCATCGACATTGCGACGCCCGCGGTCATTGTCGGCATACTTGTCGGAGCGATGATGCCCTTCCTTTTCAGCTCTCTCACCATGAGCAGCGTCGGACGGGCGGCGTCGAAGATGATCGACGAAGTGCGCCGACAGTTCCGCGACATGCCCGGCATCATGAACAAAACGCAAAAGCCCGATTATGCTCGCTGTGTGGACATATCGACCAAAGCCGCCCTGCAAGAGATGGTCGCCCCGGGATTGCTAGCGGTGGCCACACCCCTCATCGTGGGCTTCACTTTGGGCCCCGAAGCGCTCGGCGGATTGCTTGCGGGCGCGCTTGCAAGCGGCATCAGCATGGCCATCTTCATGGCCAACAGCGGCGGCGCTTGGGACAACGCCAAAAAATTCATTGAAGAGGGCCACCACGGCAATCGCGGCGGATTCGCCCACAAGGCGAGCGTCACCGGCGATACGGTCGGGGATCCCTTCAAAGATACGAGCGGCCCATCCATCAACATTTTAATCAAACTGATGACCATCATTTCCTTGGTCTTCGCGGTATTGATGTAATCCAATTAAAAACGAGGCGATTATTGAGTCGCCTCGTTTTTTTTGCGGAAGGGTTTCGTTTGGATGCGTTTGGTGACACTTTGATAGATGACAATTGCCGCTTTGATCAAAATCAAAATCAAGAGGACATAGGCGCTTACGTCTTGAGCGACGGGTTGGCCGTCGACATAGACGCTTTTCATCAAGACTCCCTCAACATGCAGATTCTCTTGCAGGCCCTGCAAATCCGTCAATTGCGAAAGGAAATTGAATTTGGCAAGCAAGACCAAGCCGAATCCATATATGAGGGTGAGCGACTTGTCTTTTTTTAAGACCAAATACGCCAAAAACAAGATGTATAGGGCAAAAAGAACGGGGTAGTACGTGTAGCTCTCTCCGGTCGATAGGTTTTCAAAATGCATTACGAACCACCGAGAGGTCACTTCCGCCTCTGAAAACACACCGGCGGAAGTCAAGGGGAAGGCGAGGGTGAAAACCATATGGACCGCAAAAAGCGAAGCCAAAATCAAAAGGTCTTTTTGAAACATATTCAGTTTCTTCATCGGGCACCCTTCTTTCCTCAGCTAGTTCACCATGTATGATTGTACCACACATTCATGTTTTTAAAACCCGTCTTTTTTAGTAAACGGTTGCAAGAAAAAAGCGCCTGACCTTTTATAAAGAAAAGGTGTGGGCGCCAAAAACGGTTATCACAACGTGAAGGCGCTATTTCGCGCCGGCGCGGCGACGTTCCCGGTCGATGAGCACGCGCAGCTTTTTGAGTTCGTGGATTTTCACCCGGCGATGGCCGCCGCGGGATAGGTCGTCCAACGTCAAAAACGCAAACCGGATGCGTTTGAGTTTGAGCACCTCGTGGTCGAAATGTTCAAACATCTTCTTGATGTGGTGGTATTTGCCTTCGGTGATGACAAGGTTGAGCTTGGTGCGCTGTTTTTGTTTGTTGTATTTCACTTTGCGGATTTTCGCGGGCTTGGTCATTTGTCCTTCCAAGGTGATTCCGCGGCGAATCTTGCGGGAGGTTTCTTTGCGCAAGAAGCCGTTGACGGTGACTTCGTATTCTTTTTCGATGTTGTAGCGAGGATGGGTGAGCGCCGCCGTCAAATCGCCGTCGTTCGTCATCAAAAGGACGCCCGAGGAATCGTAGTCGAGCCGTCCGACAGGGTATATGCGTTTTGAGGAAGGCACGAGATCCTTGACGGTCTTGCGTCCTTTTTCGTCTTTGACCGTTGAAACGTAGCCTTCGGGTTTGTACAAAAGATAATAGACTTTGTCCTCATAGCTTATGGGATGGCCATCGACGGTGATGGTGTCGGATGGCGACGCTTTTTCCCCTAAAGCCTGCACGGTGCGCCCGTTCACTTTGACGCGTCCGCCCGTGATCAATTTTTCCGCTTTGCGGCGGGAACAAAGCCCGCTTTGCGCGATGAGTTTCTGAATGCGTTCCATAATGCCTCCTACTCTTCTTCCAACACCGGTTCGACAAGCATATGGACATACTTGATGCGGCGTTCTTTGATTTCTTTGATGATGAACGTCAAATCGAACATTTTGGCGTCCTCTTCGTGGTCGTAAGAGATCATCGTCTGGCGGAGGGTGTATTTCATGTCCACCTCGGGCAACGATTCAAAGCGTTCAAACAACCAACTTCCAAGCGTTTTTTCGTTTTTCGACGGCGCTTCGCCCAAGTTGAGCTCCTCAAAGAGATCGCCAAGTTCGATGTCGGCGTTGACGCCGTATTCGTGAGGGCCGACTTGTTTCAAAAATTCGTCGTCGATGTCGTCGTGCTCGTCGTAAATCTCTCCGACCAATTCCTCGATGGCGTCTTCCATGGTCACGATGCCGCTGGTGCCGCCGAATTCGTCGCTGACGATGGCGAGATGCGAATTTTCCCGCTGCAACGTTTCAATCAAGGTGTCGGCCCGCATCGACTTCGACACATAGACCGGCGGTTTCATGATGTTGCGGATGTCGATGGGGAGCTTTTTGATAAGATGCGTAAAGAAATCGCGCTCGTTCAAAATGCCGACGATGGTGTCGCGGTCGCCCTCGTAAACGGGCAAACGCGAAAACTGGTTCTCAAAGAATTTTTCGAGTACCGAATCGACATCCTCATCGACCGAAATGGCGACCATGTCCACACGAGGGGTCATGATTTCATACACTTTCTTCTCATCAAGGTCCAAAACGCTTTGAAGCATCTCCGCTTCTTCCTCGTCGATTGAACCCTCTTCCTCCATCGTATCGATGATGGTTTCCAGTTCGCCTTCGCTAACACTGATGGTTACGCGGCTGTCTTCTTTCAAAAACAGGTTCTTGATTTTCAAAAACACGAGCGTGAGCGGCAAAAGCAGTTTCATGATCACAAGCAGTGGCCCGCTGATCTTAATGGCGATCTGGTTCGAATACATTTTGGCGAAACTTTTGGGAATGATTTCCCCAAAGATTAGAATGATGGTCGTCATCACGGCGGTGTTGAAGATGGTGACCAACGTTTCTTGGTCAATGAAAATCCGTGCGAAAATGCCGGCGCTCACGGTCGCAAGCGCGACATTGGCGAGGTTGTTGCCGACAAGTATGGTCGTCAAAGCCCGGTCGAAGCGTTCGTGAATCCAAAAAGCTTTCCTGCTGCCCTTTTTCCCCTCCTCGATATAATTCTTCATCCGAATAGGGTTCAAAGAGGAAAACACCGTTTCGCTCATGGAGAAAAAACTTGATACCATCAAGAGTATGAACAGCAAAACGAAGCTGAACGGGGGAATCTCCGCTTGTGCGAGCAAGAACGAACTATAATCCAATGGGACTCACTCCTCTTAGGCCTTGGCGCTGTATTTTCCGGTTTCGGTGTTTACGACGATCTTTTCGCCTTCGTTGATGAACAAAGGCACCTGGATTTTGTATCCGGTTTCCAACACGGCGTCCTTTGTGGTGTTTGTGACCGTGTTTCCACGCACGCCCGGGACGGTCTCGATGACTTCAAGCGTCACTTTCTCGGGCAGTTCGACGCCCAATATCTCGTTTTCGAAGAAACGAATCTCGACGTCCATGTTTTCGACGAGGAAATTGCGTTCGTACTCGATTTGTTTGACGTTTATTTCCAACTGCTCGAACGTTTCTTTGTTCATGAACACGTATGTGTCGCCATCGGCGTAGATGAACTGCATGGGACGACGATCGATCAAGGCGGTCTCCACTTTTTCTCCGGCGCGCCAGGTCTTTTCGGTGATGGTTCCGGTGCGCAAATTGCGGAGCTTGCTGCGGACGAACGCGCTGCCCTTTCCGGGTTTTACGTGCTGAAACTCGATGATTTGGTACAAGTTGCCGTTATGTTGGATGGTTAGTCCTGTTTTGAAATCGTTGCTAGTAATCATGCTCATGCTATCACTCCTAAATATGCCTTATTATACTGACTTTCTCATAGGTTGTCCATACTCTACGCCCGTCTTTCGAACCAAGCGTCTTTTTCTAGTTTGTTGAATCCCAAGATGGCGGACTTGAAAGTGAATCGAACGCGTTTCTTACTAGCGCCCGCCGCCAGCGTCAAATCAAGACTCATTCGTTCTTCTAACGGTTTGAAATCCGCCTCGAACACATCGGTCTTGCGGGCCACTTTCTTCAAAGTGTCAAACCCTGTCCCAAGCAACTCCACATCGGCGGGCTTGGTTTTGCCCAAGTTGAAAATTTCCACATGCATGACGTTTTCAAAAATCATCACCGCTTCATCGGTTTTCTTGGCGTTGAAATCGGTGTTGTCGGGATGGTTCTTTTTCAAATCCACGTGGGAAAGTTCGAAAACCGCATGCTTCTTATCGACAAAACGGACCTTGTCAATCGTGGTGCCATAAAGCGAAATGTCGTCAAGATACCCGGGAGTCAAATTGAAATACGACTCCGAAAACGTTTCGATCAAGGTCGAGGTTTGCTTGTCAAAGGAAGGTTTGTGCATTTCCACATCGACTTCGTCGTAGTCGAAGACAACTTTGTAAGGTTTTCTCGATTGTTTGAAATGCCCTTCGTAATTGAAAATCCTTTTTAAAACCTCCAGTTCGGAGGGATACTTCGACAAAGGAATGCGCAACGTCCTACGCTTGGTGTGTATTTTCAACACGTTGCGACGTGAATGTTTGACTTTCTTGACGTCGCGGTACATGACAAGCTTGTACATGCGCAAAACGTTTTGCCTTGCGAAAGCGTCTTCGCAGATGACCACGCGATTCGTGGTTTTCAAATGGATGTACAAAAGCGGGCCAAGGCCGAACACGGCGCCCACCACGGCCATATACGTCAACGGAAGGTATTCGCTATCGACAACGTTTAAAAGTTCAAGAACGCTGTATACGAGCATCGCTAGGAATATCCCAAGCAAAAGAAAGGCCCATTTGTTTATGGGAACTTTCTTTTTAAACACCTTGTAGCTTTCCAGCGGTTTTTGCGTTCGCTTCAAGTATTGTTTCATCAAACGTTTCATCGCGGTCCCCCTAGTTGATCACGGCATAAAGCAACGCCAGAAAAAGCAGGCTCAACACGGCGCCCACAGGTGGCAAAAAAAGCGTTTTGTACCATTGCTTGCGTCGAAAGGAATCTTCTTTATACACGAAAACGTTCAAAAGAACGGCGGTTATAATCAGCAAAGGCCAAAGCATAAGGGCCAACGCCATCAATAGATTCCCCACAAACGGGGCGCTACCGAAGCCGGCGTTGAAACCAAGGGCAAACGTGGGAATTGTCAAAAAACCGACAATCACTCCGACAATGTAGGGAAAACCCCGTTTCAATTTTTGCATGCACATCACCTAATAAAGCGGTTTTCAATAAAAACATTATACCACATTCCCCCAAAGAAAGAAACGATAGCGAGGAAATCGCGGGAAATAAATTGACACACGAGCGAGGGTTTCTTATAATACTTGCGAGTAGGAGTGAGATTTATGGAAATATTGTATTACGTCTTCCCGGTCGTGTTCGGTTTGTTGTTAGGCATTTTCCTTTCAAAGCGTTTTGGTCCGCAAGCGCACAAGAAAAACGAAAACCTCGTCGTCTTAGAATGGCCCGAATTCAAAAAGAACATGCGCAAAGGCCAATTGATCGACATCCGCAAACAAGACGAAGTCGAAAAAGATAAAATCAAGGGGGCGCGGAACTTTTCGCTTCGGGTCTTAAAAAGCAAGCACCAGACCAAAGTCCGCAAAGACCTTCCCCTGTATCTTTACTGCAACAACGGCAAGAAATCCTACAAAGCCGGAAACGTGTTGTTGAAAAAAGGCTTTAAGAAAGTCTACATCCTAAAAGGCGGTTTCCCCGCCACTAAAATGACCTTTGAAGAAAACTAGTGAAAACGGACGAATGCACGTCCGTTTTTTTATGGATTTACGATTCGTTTTCGCAAAGCTCAATCGATTCAAAGACGAACTCGCTGACATCGCCGCGTGCGCTTTCAAGACGGAGATGAAGACCGTCGTCCTCACGACGGATGTCCAAATCGTGAATGATGAACAAGTTGTCCTTGTGCTCGCGAGAGGTGAAGTCGATTTCATAGACGTTGTTGAGTTGGAGTGTCACCAACGTATCCTTGTTTAAGGAAGGATTGTTGTCGGAAAGGATTTCAATGAACAGCGAAACTCTCTCTTTCGTAAAGACGGCCTTTTTCAAAAAGCCGTCGTGAAAAATCGGCGGCCCGCCCAGTTTTTTGGCGAGTTTTGTCTTTTTGATGACGTCGATTTCGTACATGAGCATCACTCCCGCCCTCATTATATCGCGGCTTCAAAACGCGGGCAAGCCCTAAAAAGAATACCCCTTTTCTTCAAAGCGTTTGCGGTTCTTCTTCATGCGATTGTACAAAGGCTTGGGAAGCGTTTCACGGTCAAACGTGGTCTTAGGCGTTTCTCCTTCATAGACTTTCTTTCCCCACCGCGGGTCGGCCAGCAAAGAAACACCGGCGGCGAAGAAATCGTAGCCGAGCGACTCGGCGTGCCGCAAGTCCTCTCTCGTACGGATGTTTCCCGAAGCCATTAGCGGTTTTTTACCGTCAAGGACGTTACGGAATTCAACGACAAGGGGCGTTTGGTTCTGTTCGTCGCGTATCGAGGATTGATTGTAACGTTGCAAGGAAACATGGACATAGTCCACGGGCGTTTGTTTCAGGAATTTCAACAGTTCTTTCGTGTGTTCCATCGTGATGCCGTCTTCTTCGAGTTCTTCGGGCGAAAACCGGTACCCCAAAATGAAAGGACGTTCGCTATAATTCTCAATGACTTCCTTCACACCATCGACGATGGCGCCGATGAAGCGCAACCGTTTTTCCAACGTGCCCCCGTATGCATCGGTGCGGATGTTGGAATGCGGCGAGAAAAACTGTTGCAGCAAATACGTGTTCGCGCCATGCAACTCGACGCCGTCAAACCCGGCGCGAAGCGCGCGCAAGGCGGCCACCTTGAAATCTTCAATCGTAGCCTCTATGTCGGAAACGTCCATGGCGCGGGGCGTTACCGCCCCTTTTCTAGGCGCTTTGACGGCGCTTGCGGAAACGATCGCGCTTTTATCTTCGTATAAGGACGGGTCGTTCATTCTCCCGCCGTGATGCAATTGCGCGATGGCTTTCGCCCCGCCGTTTTGAATGGTGCGCACCAACTCTGACATCGGCTCCACAAACGTATCGTCTTTGAGCGTGATTTGACGGTGAAACGCCTGGGCGTATTCGTTCACACTGATGGCGGGGCTGATAACCATCCCCACATCCAAACTTCTTCTTTCCAAATAGTCGAGTTCCTCTTGCGACGGCGTGAGATCCTCGTTGGCGCTATAGGTCGTCATCGGGGCCATCGCCAAGCGATTCTTCAAGGCGATGCCCCCTAATTTCGCGTTCTCGAACGCTTTCATATAGCATCCCTCCTTCTAATAAAATTATAGCACGCCTGAAAGCCTCTCACAAAGAAAGCGCAACGAAGCAGTTTTAAGAAACCGTTTTCATTTGCCGTGGTTTCATGTATAATGATACATGGTGATTTACATAGGAAAGGATGAGACCATGAAAAACGATTACGCCGCGGAACCTTACCGTATCAAAGCCGTAGAACCCATCAAGAAAACCACAAGAGACAAACGTGAAACCTTGCTTGAAAACGCAGGGTACAACCCTTTCGCGCTTAAAAGCGAAGATGTTTACATCGATCTTTTGACCGATTCCGGCACCGGCGCCATGAGCGACCGCCAATGGGGCGCTCTCATGCAAGGCGACGAAGCGTACGCCGGAAGCAAAAGCTTCTTCCGTCTCGAAGGAGTCGTTCAGCACATCACGCAATACAAATATTTCATCCCCACCCATCAAGGTAGAGGCGCCGAACAAGTGGCCTTGCCCTATTTTGTGAAAAAAGAAGGCATGGCGTTCATCTCGAACATGCATTTCGACACCACTCGGGCCCACGTCGAACTCACCGGCGCCCGCGCCATAGACTGCGTCATCGAAGAATGCTTCGACACTTCCACCTACCACCCCTTCAAAGGCAACTTTGACCTGAAAAAACTCCGCCGCATCATCGAAGAACGCGGAGCCGAAAACATCGCCGGCATCATCACCACCATCACCAACAACTCCTCCGGCGGGCAGCCCGTAAGCCTAGAAAACCAAATGGCGGTCCGAAACATCGCCGACGAATACAACATTCCCCTAATCATCGACGGCGCGCGTCATGCGGAAAACGCCTATTTTATCAAACAACGCGAAAAAGGCTATGAAGACGAAAGCGTTTTGAACATTACCCGCAAGCAACTCGCGCTCGGCGACATCTTCCTCATGAGCGCCAAAAAAGACGGACTCGTCAACATGGGCGGCGTCATCGCCATCAAAGACGACGAAGCGCTCTACGAGTACTGCCGTACCCGCATCGTGCCCTTAGAGGGTTTTCCCACTTACGGCGGGATGAGCGGACGCGACATGGAAGCGATGGCCGTCGGACTTGAAGAAGCGCTTGACGAGGAGTACTTGAGGCACAGGATCGACCAAGTCCGCTACCTCGGCGACCGCCTCCGCGAAGCCGGCGTTCCCATCCAATACCCAACAGGGGGCCACGCCGTCTTCGTCGACTGCAAAGCCATCGCGCCTCACATTCCCTACCACCAGTTTCCGGCGCAAAGCGTCGTCAACGCCCTATACCTTGAAACCGGAGTCCGCGCCGTTGAAATCGGGTCCTTCCTGCTAGGGCGCGACCCCGACACCAAAGAAAACCTGCAAAGCCCTCTTGAATTCATGCGCCTCACCATTCCCCGCCGAACGTATACCTACAAGCACTTGGACGTTGTCGCCGAGGGCGTCGTCAAAGTCTACCAAAACCGCGACAAACTACGCGGTCTTACGTTCACCTACGAACCCCCCGTCTTGCGTCACTTCACCGCAAAACTCAAACCCCTGTAAAAAAGCGCCAAGCGCGCTTTTTTGCGTTTCAGCGGTTCTCTTGATTTTTTCCGAATGGGTGTTGTTGTGAAAACGCTAACATGTTATAATCAAAATTGTTGTTAAAAAACCACTCAAGGAGGACATTATGGCTTATAAGATTTTAGCGATCAACCCGGGTTCGACCAGCACGAAAATCGCCCTGTTCAACAACGAAATTTGTGATTTCAAGACCACCATCAAACACGATGTGGATGAAATCGCCCAATACAAAAACATCTTCGACCAATACGACTTCCGCAAGGAAGCGATCGCCAACACCCTCAAACAGCAAAACATCAAATTCAGCGAACTAGACGCCGTCGTCGGACGAGGCGGCATGCTCAAACCCATCGAAAGCGGCACATACGCCGTAAACGACGCAATGGTAGACTACATGAGGCGCGCCGTTCGCGGCGAGCACGCTTCGAATCTAGGCTGCGTCATCGCCAAAGAAATCGCCGACGCGCAAAACATCCCCGCGTTCATCGTCGACCCCGTAGCCGTCGACGAAATGGACGACATCGCCCGCGTCACCGGCATGCCTGAAATCGAACGCCAAAGCCTGTTTCATGCGTTGAACCAAAAAGCGGTCGGCCTAAAAGCCGCCGAAGATTTGGACAAATCTTACAAAGACTTGAATCTGATCATCGCCCACCTAGGCGGCGGCATCAGCGTCGGCATCCACCAAAAAGGCCGCGTCGTCGACGTCAACAACGCGTTAGACGGCGATGGGCCCATGTCGCCCGAACGCAGCGGCGGCGTCCCATTAGGCCCTCTTTACAAGATGTGTTTCAGCGGAAAATACACCCTTGAAGACATCAAGCGCAAAAACTATGGCCGCGGCGGCTTAGTGGCGCATCTTGGCACAAACGACGGCTTTGAAATCGCCAAACGCATTCAAGACGGCGACGAAAAAGCCAAATTCGTCTTCGATGCCATGTGCTACCAAATCGCCAAAGAAATCGGCAGCGGCGCCACCGTCTTAAAAGGCCAAGTTGACGCCGTCATCCTCACAGGCGGGCTAGCCTACGACAAATATCTCGTCAAACAAATCAAAGCACGCACCGGCTTCATCGCAAACACGCTCGTCTATCCCGGCGAAGACGAAATGGAAGCCCTCTCCCTAGGGGCCTTGCGAGTTCTCAAAGGGGAAGAAAAACCGAAAACCTACCAATAAAGAGGTGACATTATGAAAAGCATGGACGATCTGATCGCAAAAGCGAAAACACAATCCACAAAGACTTTGGTCGTCGCCATGGCCGACGACCCCCATGTCTTAGAAGCCGTCGAAATGGCTCGCAAAGAAGGCATCGTCAAAGCCATCCTTGTCGGCGACAAAATCGGCATCAAAGAAACGCTGAACGATTTGAACATCGACCCGAGCCAATACACCATCGAACACGAAACCGACCCGGACAGAGCCTGCTATAAGGCCGTCCGCCACGTCAGCAAACACCCGGGTCATTTTTTGATGAAAGGCCATGTGGACACTTCCGTGATTCTCAAAGCCGCCCTCACAAAAGAAGACGGCTTAAGAACCGGCAAAAGACTTTCACACGTAAGCGTCATTGAAATCCCCACCTACCACAAACTGTTGCTGATGAGCGACGGCGCGATGAACATAAAACCGACCGTCGATGAAAAGCAAGAAATTATCGAAAACGCGATCACCATCGCACAAGCCGTCGGCATCAAAAAACCCGGCGTCGGTTGCATCGCCGCCGTGGAAAAAGTGAATCCCAAAATGCAAGCGACCCTCGACGCGCAAGAACTCATCGACCGCAACCGCCGCGGGGCCATCAAAAACGCCATCGTCGACGGACCGTTCGCGCTCGACAACGCCATCAACAAAGACGCCGCCGAACACAAAGGCATCACAAGCCCCATCGCCGGCGACGTCGACATTCTATTGATGCCGCAAATCGAAAGCGGCAACGTCTTCTACAAAAGCATGATGTTTCTCGCCAACGCCAAAAGCGCAAGCGTCATCGCCGGTGCGAAAAAACCCATCGTTTTGACAAGCCGCGCCGATTCGAACCTCAGCAAATTTTATTCGATCGCATTGTCCGCTCTGGTTGCGGACACTAAATAATACAATAAAATAAGGAGTGCGTGTATGAAAAAGAAAAACGATTTTACCAACGAGGTGTTTTCCTACACCAATGAAGGCTTCGAGCAAATCATCTATTTCCACAACAAATCCACCGGTCTCAAAGGCATCACTTGCATTCACGATACCCGTTTAGGCCCCTCTTGCGGGGGAACTCGCTTTTACAATTACGAAAGCGAAGAGGAAGCGCTCTACGACGTAACACGCCTCGCCAAAGGCATGACGTACAAAAACGCCGCGGCCGGCCTTGACATCGGCGGCTGCAAAACCGTCATCATCGGCGATCCGAAAAAACTCAAAAGCGAAGAGTTCTTCCGTGCCTACGGACGCTATATCCAAAGCCTCAAAGGCCGCGTCTACACCGGACAGGACATGAACATCACCCTCAAAGATTGCGAACACATGGACAAAGAAACCGATTATGTCTCCGGCGTTCTTCGCAAAGGCGCAGGCAGCACCACCATCCTAACCGCTTATGGCACCTATGTCGGCATGAAAGCCGCCGTCAAGGAAAAATACGGACAAGACAACCTAGACGGCCTCACCATCGCCTTCCAGGGCGTCGGTTCCGTCGTGCAAGAAATGGTCAAACACCTTAAAAAGCACGACTTGCGCCGCGTGTATTTCACCGACATCGACCAAGAAAAAGTCGAACAGTTCAAAAAGCTCCTGCCACTCGCCACCTACGTCGAACCCGATGAAATCTACGGAAAGAAATGCGAAATTTTCTCCCCCAACGCCATCGGCGCCATCATCAACGACGAAACCATCCCGCAACTCAAAGCCGACATCATCGCCGGAGCGGCGAACAACGTCTTAGAAGACGAAGACAAACACGGCAAGATGCTTGAAGAAAAAGGCATACTCTACGCGCCCGACTTCGTCATCAACGCCGGCGGCGTCATCAACGTCTACCATGAAATGGTCGGCTATCACGAACCCTCCGCCATCCAGACGACCGAAGGCATCTACGACCGTCTGATGGAAATCTTCAAAATCAGCAAAGAAGAAAATATTCCTACTTTCAAAGCGGCCAACATCATGGCCGAACGGCGTATCCAAAGGCTCATCGACATGCGACAAGACACCGTAGACACACGCCAACGCTTCCAATGGAACATTGAATAATAGAAAGGATGTCCTCACATGGCAACCACTAGCAAACTGCCCCGTGAAAAGATAGGAAAATCCTCCCCCAAGCTTTTCAGTAGAATCCGCACCACCTTAGAAACCGTCTACCATCAAAACAACGTACTCAGAGTCCATAATTTGGAAGAAGCCTACAACCTCGCCAAAAACTCTCCGGGCACCATCGTCAGCGACCTGCCGGTTTACCGGCCCGAAGACATGGGGCTCCCCGCGGACGCGAAAGTTCTTCTTTTCAACGACGGCGCCATCACCGGCCGCCAAGCGCAAGCGCGACGCCTAATCAACGACGAGAACCGCGAGGAATACGCCAAAATTCTTCGCGAAGCCGTCTACGAGTCCCGCTACCGCATGCTTTACCACGCCACATGCGTCATCGGCCTCGACGAGAGCTTCACGGTCAAAGCCCACCTTCTCATTCCCGAAGGGTTTGAAAATACGCTTTATTCGTGGATGCTCAATTTCCAGACCATGACCGATGAGATCAAGGCGATGTATAAGGATTCCAAGCCGTTTGACGAAGGCGACATCATCCTCTACTCCGACCCCGATTATTTCGTTGAAGGCTTCGACAGCGGCCTTTCGCTGTTCGACCGCGAACACAACTGCGCGGCGCTTCTTGGCATGCGCTATTTCGGCGAACACAAAAAAGGGTCGCTCACCATGGCTTGGTCCATCGCGAGCCGTCAAAACTTCACCGCCTGTCACGGCGGCTTGAAACGTTTGACGCGAAGCGGAAAAGACCCCTTTGTCATGGGCGTCTTCGGGCTTTCGGGCAGCGGGAAGTCAACCATCACCCACGCCAAGCACGAAGGCAAATACGACATCACGGTTCTTCACGACGACGCCTTCATCATCAACAACGACGACCTCTCGACCGTCTCGATGGAACCCTCTTATTTTGACAAAGTCCAAGATTATCCGACGAAAAGTTCCGACAACCGCTTCTTGCTCACCATGCAAAACGTCGGCGCCACAAGAGACGAAGACGGTCTCATCGTCCCCATCACCGAAGACATCCGCAACGGCAACGGCCGCGCCGTCAAATCGATGTTTTGGACGCCCGACCGCAAATACGCGTTCAAAGAGAAATTCAACGCCCTCTTTTGGATCATGAAAGACGACACCCTGCCGCCGGTTTTGAAAGTTGAAGACCCCACGCTCGCCTCCACTTTCGGCGCCACTTTGGCCACCAAACGCACCAGCGCCGAACACGGAGCCGACCCGAACAAGCTCGCGTTCTCCCCTTACGCCAATCCTTTCAGGCTCTATCCGCTTGAACAGGATTTCAAGCGGTTCAAGGACCTCTTTGAAAACCACGGCGTCGATTGCTACATCATCAACACCGGTTTCTTCGGCGAGAAAAAAATCCCGCCGAAGGTCACCTTGTCGATCGTCGAAAAGATTGCCGATGGAACCTTGGCCTTAAAGCCTTTCGGCCCATACGAAAATCTCTCTTACTCGCCCATCGAAGGCTACGATCCGAATTTCGACGACAAAACCTACCACGACAATTTGACCAAGCGCATGCAAGGGCGTCTTGATTTCATCGAGGCGCAAAAAGACGAAGAAATGTTGCCCAAAGAAGCCCATAAAGCGCTCAAAAACTTGATAAAATCCGGGGAACGTGACAAAAAATGAAGCATTTCGTCAGCGAAAACGTACACGACCAAGCGATCATCGATGTCGTCTTCGAAGCCAGCCAAGGGGCGATGAAAGCCATCGAGACCCACGGCGAAGACAACGTCGTCAACGGCGTATTCGGCGCCTATTTCCGTGAAAAAGGCGGTCTTTTGACGTTCGATTCCATTTACCGAACCTTCGACAAAATCGAAGATTTCCACAAAGCCCGCTACGCGGCCAGCATCTCCGGCGCGCCCGAATTCCAAAAAGGCATACGCCACTGGCTCTTCGAAAGCGCAGGCCTTGAAGTGCCCTGTGAAATCGTCGCCACCCCGGGCGGCACCGGCGCACTCTCAAGCACCGTCAAAAACGCGCTTTCTCCCGGAGACACGGTCATCCATCCCGACATAGGCTGGGGCCCATACAAAACCATCGCTTTGCAACACGGCATGGACATCGAACACTACACCCTCTTCGAGGGCGACCGTTTCAATTTGGACAGTTTTAAAAGCGTCTGCAAAAAAGTGATGGACAAACAAGGCAAAGTGTTGGTGTTCATCAACGACCCCTGCCAAAACCCGACCGGCTACACCATGCTTGCAAGCGAGTGGGACGAGCTGCTCGATTATGTGAACGAATTGAGCGACAAAGGCCCCGTCATCTTGCTGCACGACATCGCCTATATCGATTTCACCCATCTCGGCAACGACTACAAAAAGCACTTCGAACGCTATAAGCACATGAGAGAAAACGTGTTGAGCGTCATCGCCTTCAGCGCCTCAAAAACCATGACCGCCTACGGCATGCGCATCGGCGCGCAAGTGATGATTTCCAACAACGAAACCGAACTATCCCGCTTCAAAAACGCCTGCGCGAACACCGCGCGCGGCGTATGGTCCACGGTAAACAACGGCGGCATGCGTCTTTTCAGCGAACTGGCGCTCAACCCCGAAGTCAAGGAAGCCTACATGAAAGAAAAGGGCGAATATTTGGAACTTTTGCGCGAACGCGCCAAAATTTTCATCCAAGAGGCGAAAGAGAGCGGACTTCCTATCTATCCCTACAAAGAAGGGTTTTTCGTCACCCTTCGCATCGACAACGCGGCCGTAAAAAACGCGTTGCATCTCGCGCTGAAAGAACACAACATCTTTTTCGTCAATGTTTATGGAGGGTTGCGCGTAGCCATATGCTCGATTCCGAAAGCCAAACTTTGCGGATTGGCCAAACGCGTCAAGGCCGTCTACGACGACGTCCTTGAAAAACACAGTTGACCATGCACAAAACCGCGCCTTAAGTGGCGCGGTTTTTTTGTGCATGAAAAAAGGAATGCCAAGACTCTTGGCATTCCTAAAATATGTTTGCGCTTTGAAGCTTCAGATTCTTTCTTTGGCGCTATAGGTCGTATGCAGCAAGTCCTTCGCCCGTTTCGAACCGGGGCTTCCGAGGAAATCCTTGTAGACTTTCTTGACCATCGGATTTTCATGGGACTTGCGCAATTCGGTGCCGAGGTCGATTTTGTAAATGGATTCTGCGCGTTTTTTGAGGATGTTTGAATCGCCGTGGTGGTAAGGCTGTCCGCCGCCCCCGATGCAACCGCCCGGGCAAGCCATGATTTCGATGGCGTCGAAATGGCTCTTGCCGTCGCGGATTTCTTCAAGCAGCTTACGGGCGTTGCCGAGTTCGTGGGCGATGCCGATGCGCAGTTTCGTGCCGTTCATTTCTATGGTCGCCTCGCGGATGCCGTCGATGCCGCGGAGGTCTTTGAAATCGACTTGTTTGAGTTCTTTGCCGGTCACCATTTCGTAAGCGGTACGGCTTGCGGCTTCGATGACGCCGCCGGTGGTGCCGAAGATGGCGGCGGCGCCGGTCGATTCGCCAAGCAGCTGATCGAAGGTGCCATCGCGCAAGGTGTTGAAATCGATGGCCGCTTCTTTGATCATGCGGGCGAGTTCGCGCGTGGTGAGGACGTAGTCGACGTTGTAGTGGCCTTCAACGGAAAGTTCCTCGCGCGCCGCTTCCGCTTTTTTGGCGATGCAAGGCATGATTGAGACCATGGTGATGTCTTCGGGGTCGATGTTGTTTTGCTCGGCGTAATAGGTCTTGGCGAGCGATCCGACCATGGATTGCGGCGATTTGCATGTAGAAGGGACGTCTAATAGCTCGGGGAACTGCTGTTCGATGAACTGCACCCAAGCGGGGCAGCACGAAGTGAGCATGGGCAGGGGACCGTCTTTTTCGATTCTGTCGACAAGTTCTTTCGCTTCTTCGACAATGGTCAAGTCGGCGCCGAAATTGGTGTCGAAGACGGTGTCAAACCCTAGGCGTCTCAATGCGCTCACGACTTTGCCGGTCGAAATTTCTCCGGGGTCGTAGCCGAACTCTTCGCCAAGCGCGACGCGGACGGCGGGAGCGACTTGCACGATGACGTGCTTTTTCGGATTGTTCAAACGTTTCCAGACTTTCGAGGACGCGTCCATCTCCGCAAGCGCGCCGGTCGGGCAAACCGATACGCATTGTCCGCAGTATGTACAGCTAGTGTCGCCCATATCCATATGGAAGGCGGTGGCGACAACCACGTCGAACCCGCGTTTGAGCGGCGATAGGACGCCGACGGTTTGCACGTCGTTGCACATCGTGATGCAACGGCGGCACATGATGCATTTGTTCGGGTCTTTATGGATCGCTTGCGATGTGGTGTCGATGGGGTGCTGCATCTTTTCGCCTTGATAGTGGATTTCTTTGATGTTCATCTCATGGGCGAGACTTTGCAGTTCGCAATCGAGGTTCTTGACGCATGTCAGGCAATCTTGCGGATGGTTGGAAAGGAGTAGTTCAAGCGAGGTGCGTCTTCCCATGACGGCTTTCATCGAATCGGTCTCGATTTTCATGCCGTCATAGACTTCTTGCGAACAAGAAGGGACGAGACGACCGCTGTTGTCGTCTTCTACGACGCAAACGCGGCAGTTGGCCGATTGGTTGACCGCGTTCAAGTCGTGAAGGTTCAAATGACAGAGGGTGGGGATGTGCACGCCGGCTTTCGCCGCGGCGTCTAGGACGGAAGTGCCTTTTTCCACCGTAATTTCCATGCCGTTGACCGTACAGTTGATCATTTTATCGATTAATTTCATCTTCTACCCTCTCCTATGGTTTGATGATTGCGTCTTTGGGGCAAACGTCGTAACAAGCCCCGCAGGCGATGCATTCGGATTCGTCAATCGTATGCGCTTGACGGACATCGCCGCTGATGCAGTCGGTGGGACACACACGCTTGCATTTCGTACAGCCGATACATTTTTCCGGATCGACGCTGTATTTGGTTTTTTTGGTTCTATAGGCGTAGGCTTCGTATTCTTCGGCGAAGTATTCCATCGTCGAAAGTACGGGATTCGGAGCGCTTTGGCCAAGGCCGCAAAGCGAAGAGCTCTGAATGTTTTCGCCCAAAGTGCGCAACCTTTCGAGATCGTCGGGGTCGCCTTCCATGTTGGTCAGTCTTTCGAGGATTTCATACATGCGCTTAGTGCCGATGCGGCACGGGGTGCATTTTCCGCAGGATTCGTCCTGGGTGAAATCCAAATAGAATTTGGCGATTTCCACCATGTCGCTGTCTTCGTCCATGACAATCATGCCGCCCGAGCCCATCATCGCGCCGATGGAATCGAGAGAATCGTAGTCGATGGGTGTGTCGAAATACTCTTCGGTGATGACTCCCCCGCTTGGACCGCCAATCTGGATGGCTTTGATGTCCTTGCCATCGGGGTGCCCTCCGCCAATCTCAAAGACGATTTCACGGAACGTTGTCCCCATGGGCACTTCGACAAGGCCGATGTTTCGGACGTTACCGGCAAGGGCGAACACTTTCGTGCCTTTGGATTCTTCGGTGCCGATGGATGAGAACCACTTCGCGCCTTTGCGAAGAATGACGGGAATGTTGGCGAGGGTTTCGACGTTGTTCACCGTGGAAGGCTTGCCACGATAGCCTTTTTGCGAGGGGAATGGCGGTTTGGTGGATGGTTCGCCGCGTTGCCCTTCCATCGAATGGATGAGGGCGGTTTCTTCACCGCAAACAAAAGCTCCTGCGCCGAGTTTGATTTCTAAATCGAAATCAAAGCCCGAGTTGAAGATGTTCTCGCCTAGGAATCCGTATTCGCGGGCGTCTTCAATCGCCTTGCGCAACGGTTCAATGGAAGTGGCGTATTCGGCGCGAATATAAATGAGACCTTCTTTGGCGCCCGTAGCGTACCCGCCGATGACCATCGCTTCGATCAAGGCGTGCGGGTCGCCTTCGATGATGCTTCTGTCCATGAATGCGCCCGGATCGCCTTCGTCGGCGTTGCAGATCATATATTTTTCATCGCTTTTCTCTTGGAGCGTAAAGCCCCATTTCATACCGGTTGAAAACCCGCCGCCGCCACGACCGCGCAGGCCGCTTTCCTTGATGATGTCCACGACATCTTGCGGAGAGTTTTCCGCTAGCACGGTGGCAAGAGCTTCATAACCGTCGTTTTGCACGTAATGCTCGATGTTCCAAGGGTCGATGCTGCCGCAATTGAGAAGCGCGATACGTTTTTGCTTTTTGTAGAAATCCATGTTCTTGGCGGCTTTGATGATTTCGTTTCTCTTTGGGTCGGTGTATAAAAGACGTTCAACCGTTTCACCATTAAGCAAATGCTTTTCGACAATCTCGTCGACGTCGTCGAGATGCACTTTTACATAGGTGATTTCTTCGGGTTCCATCAAAAGCAAGGGCCCTTGTCCGCAAAGGCGGACACAGCCGGTGCGAACGAGTTCGACTTTGGTGTCAAGGCTGTGTTTCTCGATTTGTTCTTTGAGACGCTCGATGATCAAATCGCTGTCGCTCGATAGACACGATGTCCCCGCGCAAGCGAGAATGCGGATGGTTTTTGTGTCGGGCGAAGGAATGTTATCTTTCCATTTTTTCAACGCGTCAAGGGATTCAACTCGCATGTTTTTCACCTCGTTTGTAACGGCGAATGATGTCGTCGACTTCGTTGATTTTGACGTTGCCGTAAACTTTTTCGTTGATTGTGACAACCGGAGCCAATCCGCAAGCGCCGATGCAGCGTACGTCTTGGACCGTAAACAATCCATCGTCGCTCATCTTGCCTTTTTGCGAATCCGTAAGCTCCAAAATGCGGTCAAGCACCTTTTCGGCACCCTTGACGAAACAAGCGGTCCCCATGCAAACGCTGACCGTGTATTTTCCGCGAGGTTCTTCGCTAAAAAGCGAATAAAACGTGACCACGCCGTTGACTTTCGCCGAAGGCATGTCGAGTTGCTTGGCAATATACCATTGCAGGTTCTTCGGCAAATAACCAAAAATCTGTTGCGCATGGTGCAGCACGTGAATGAGCTGTTCTTCCTTGTTTCCACTAAGATTGTCAATGTACGCGTCGATCTTTTTAAGACCGTCGGAATCGAGCGTACTCGTATCGAGAATTTCTTTTCGCATAAGCGCCCTCCTTGAACTTGAAATGCCACTTAAATTGTAATTCAATAGCGCCCAAAAGTAAATATATTTCGGGCAAAAAACCAAAGAAAATGCTTACATTTGTATTACAATTTTTCTGTATTACAATTTTTGTGTTTCAGGTTGCGTTTGGATAAAAAAAGAGCATCTGTTTTGATGCTCTTACCCAATATTTTTACATTTTCTTTCTATAATGGAAGCCGCTTCTTCGACCGTTTTCTCAAACGACGTTTCTTCAACGCTCAGCCAATGAGCGTCAAACTGATTTTTGAAGTAAGTGTATTGGCGTTTGGCGTATTGGCGGGAATGGATTACGATGCGCTTTTTGGCTTCTTCTAAAGAGATGCGACCGTCCAAATACGCGAAGCACTCTTTGTATCCGATGGCCTCTTCCGCTTTGCTTGGACGTTGGTGATAGAGTCTAACCGCTTCTGCAAGCAAGCCCTCTTCGAACATGGTTTCGACGCGTTCTTCAATGCGCCTATGCAGGGCTTCCCTTGGCATGTGCAAAGCAATCATCACGTAGTCGTAAAGTTTGCGCTCCCCGCGCGCTTCTTCACCGATGGGGTTTTCTCGTTTGGCGCGGCTTAAAGCGTGCAAGAGGCGTTTGCGGTTGTTCGGATGGATGTTGGATGCGGCTTTTGGGTCCGTTTTTTTCAGTTTTTCGTACAATGCGGTGTTTTCATAGTTGGCAAGTTCGGCTTCGAACGCTTTGTCGCGGTAGGTGTTTTCAAAACGGAAATCGTGCAAGACGCTCTTTTGGTAAAAGCCGGTGCCTCCGACCAAAAACGGAAGCTTTCCGCGTTTTTGAATGTCTTCAAATGCGGCGCGGGCGTCCTTTTGGAAATTGGCGACGCTGTATTCTTCCGAAGGTTCGACAAGATCGAGTAGATGATGGGAAACTTCTTTTTGTTCGGCAGGGCTTGCTTTTGCGCTGCCGATGTCGAGCCCTTTATAGATTTGCACGCTGTCGGCGGAAACGATTTCTCCGTCGAAACGTTTGGCCAAGGCGATGGCGAGCTTGGTTTTCCCGACCCCGGTCGGTCCGACAATGGAGACAATCATGACTGAACCCTTTGAAACATGGTTTCAAGTTCGTGAGTGCTGAAAGAAAGGATGGTCGGCCTTCCGTGGGGGCAGGTAAAGGGGTTTTCGCAACGGTCGAGATCTTCAATCAATCGGTCGATTTCGTGCTTGTTGATGTATTTGTTGGCGCGAACGCTGTGTTTGCAGGCCAAATCGGCGGCGACTTTGTCGATCATTTTTGAAACCGAAACTTCTTCTTCCGCAAGCAACAACCGCACCATGCGTTCTGCGTATTCTTCCTCTTCGCCTTCTTTGAACCAGTGCGGGTGGGAGTGGATCGACAAGGTGGTGTCGTCTTTGACTTCGGTGTGCAATCCGAATGAAAGGAGGGTTTCCTTGATGGATTCGTGCGCGAGAATCTCCCGGTTTGAAAGCGAGAGGTCAAAAGGCGTCAAAAGATTTCGAACCGTTGGTGTTTCTCGGCTCATAGCCGCGATGTATTGTTCGTAGCGAATGCGTTCCGCCGCGGCGTGCTGGTCCACGATGTAAAGTGCGTTTTCGTCTTGAAACAAAAGATAAGTCCCGAAACTTTGGCCGATGTAGGAGAGGTAGGGCAGCCGCTTATTCTTCTTAGACGCGGGTTCTTCTTGTGTTTTTTCAGGCGTTGGTGGCGGGGCGGGGGTTTCTTCGACCTTGCTTGGCCTTTCGCTTTGGCGTTCCTTCGCTTGTGTGAAATCGAAACCGGATTGTTCGGGCGCGGGTTGTTCGCGGCGTTCAACCATGGGTATAAGATCTTCACTCTTCAACCTGGAGGCAAGCGTCGATTCGATCAGTTTCCTGAGTTCCGCTTCTTCGGTGAATTTCACCGAGAGCTTTTGCGGGTGGATGTTCACATCGACAAGCAATGGATCGACTTCAATCTCCAAATAAAGAATCGGGAACTTGTGCACTGGAAGGTATGTCCGATACGCCGAAAGAGCGGCGTTTAAGAGCTTGTTGTTGTGGATGATTCGACGATTGGTGATCAAGGTCATGTGTTGGCGCGAAGAACGGGTGTGCGAGGGTTTGGACATATAGCCCTTGATTTTGAAATACTGGTTTTTGTTTTCAAAGGCCAACATGTTTTTGATCACATCAAGAGGGTAGATTTGGTGGAGGACTTTCAAAACGTCGTTGTCTCCTTGCGTTTTTAAAAGCGTTTTGCCGTTGTTGGTCAAAGTGAAGGCAATATGCGGATGCGACAAGGCGATTTTGTTGACGTAATCGACGACGAAAGAGAGCTCCCGTTGTGCGCTTTTTAAGTGTTTCAAACGAGCCGGGGTGTTGTAAAAAAGGTCTTTGATGAGGATTTTGGTCCCTTTTCTGGCTTCGCCTTTTTCTTCGGAGACGATGTCGCCGTTACGAACCACTATGCGGTCGCCGGATTGTTCGTTCAAAGAGGCGTCGACTTCTACTTTTGCGACGCTTGCGATGCTTGGCAGCGCTTCGCCACGAAACCCCAAACTGCCGATGTGATGGAGGTCGTGGTGGGTCTTGATTTTGCTGGTGGCGTGACGTTTGAAGGCCATGCGCAAATCGTCTTTGTCCATGCCCTCGCCATCGTCTAACACCGTGATTTCACGGAATCCCGCTTCGCGCAAGTGCACTTCGACGCTTTTGGCGCTGGCGTCGATGGCGTTTTCAAGCAGTTCTTTCACGACGCTGGCCATGTTTTCAACCACTTCGCCGGCGGCGATCATGTTTGATAGCGTTTCATCAAGTTGGCGAATCTTACCCATAGCAACCACCTTTTCCGTTTTCGTCCTAGTCATTTTATCACGTTTTCACGCAATTTCACAGTGAGTCTTTTGTGTTGTGGTTTCTTCTTTCCTCTTGTATAATACACTTTGAAGGAGCGATGCTTATGAAAACGCCCGACGAATTCCAAAAAGCCAAGTATTCTCACGAAAAACGCTTCATCTTCGCACAATCCCTTTTGCTTCTCAGCGTTGTTTTCCTGCTGGTCAGCGTAATCGTCAACCCGTATTTCTTCATCGTGACCGCCATTATGCTCGGCCTCGGGTTTTTGATGAGGACGCACAGCAAGGAAGAACTTCGAAAAATCGAAGTGTCTTTCCTAAACAAAGTGTTCAAGCCCCGCCTCGAACAAAGAATCTCCGGAACCTTTTTGCCCGACCAAGGCCTTCCGAAAACCTTTTTCGAAGGCATGAGGGTTCTTCCCTTAGAAGAGGTCTACGTTTCCAAACAGCGCATCCAAGGGCAAATCGGTGAGATCGATTATAAAATCGCGTACGTGAAATTCGAACCTTTCAAAAAGAAATTCCGCGGCTTCGAATCGCAAATCGCCACTTTCTCGGGAAAGGTCTTTCACGCCGTGTTTCCAAGTGCGTCCGAAGAGGAAATACTCCTTCACAACAAACCCACAGAAAAGGCCGAAAACGCGCATGAACGGGAAGGGTATTTCATCGAAACGGGCGACGTTCTTCTCGCAAAGAGCCTTTTTGAAGAAGAAACCTTCAAAAAAATCAAAACGTTTCTGGATTTTTACCGCAGCAAAACCGAGTTCCGTCTCCAATCCAACCACCTCATCGTCTTGGTCCACGACTACAAGCCCTTCATCACCACCGAACTGGGCCATCCGCTTTCCGAGGGGCACACCGAGCGCGTCATCGAAAACATCGCGCGTTTCGTTGAGTTGTTAAACGCCTTGCAAAACGACACGACCGTCTTCAAATAAATAAACGCATATCGATCGATATGCGTTTATTTATTTGCGGTTTTTCAAGTCCTCTTTCAGTTTGTATAAAGTCGTCAGCGCTTCGATTGGTTTCATTTCGTCGAGGTCGAGCGACTCTAAACGCTTGAAGGCCGCTTCATAAGGGGACGGCTTTTTTTCTTCAACCTCTTGCAACGTGAAGAGATTGGGCGTGGTCGTCGAGTCCGCGCGGCCGTTTTTTTCTAACGATTGAAGAATCTTCTCGCTTCGTCGAATCAAGGAAGGGGGGAGCTTCGCGAGCGAGGCGACGTTGATGCCATAAGAACGGTCCGCCTTCCCTTTTTCGACTTTGTGGTGGAACTTGATGGCGCCCTCGATTTCTTCGGCGCTCACGTGAATGTTTCGAAGGCGGGAGAGATGTTCCTCTAGGTCGGTCAGTTCGTGGTAATGCGTGGAAAAAAGCGTTTTGGCGCCGATTTTTTCGTGAATGTACTCGATGATGGCCTGCGCAAGAGCCATGCCGTCGTAGGTGGACGTGCCTCGGCCAATCTCGTCAAAGAGTATGAGCGAAGAGGCGGTCGCGTTTTTGATGGCGTGGTTCGCATCCAGCATTTCGACCATGAATGTCGATTTTCCGCTGATCAGATCGTCGCTTGCGCCGATGCGGGTGAACAGCTGGTCGAAAATGGGAAGCTTCGCGCGTTTTGCCGGCACAAACGAGCCGATTTGGGCCATGATGGCGGAGATGGCCAACTGACGCATATAGGTCGATTTTCCGCTCATGTTCGGGCCGGTGATCAGGAGGATGTCGACGTGTTCGTCCATGAAGATGTCGTTGGGAATGAAGGTCTCCTCCAAAACTTTTTCGACGACCGGATGGCGGGAATCGGCGATGTCGATGGTGTCGTTTTCGCTGATTGTGGGGCGGGCGAGATCATAGGCCTCGCTCGCTTCGCTGAGCGAGAGAAACATGTCGACTTCGCTTAAAATTTCCGCGTTTTTTTGCAGCGCGGGGATGTGTTTTCGGATGACGTCGCGCAAGGCGATGAACAGCTCGTATTCCCGCTGCACGCTTTTTTCTTCGCTGGAGAGGATGATTTTTTCCTTCTCTTTCAGCGCTTCGGTGATGTAGCGTTCGGCGTTGGCGAGGGTTTGTTTGCGGGTGTAGCCGAACTCGTCTTTGACGTTGGCGATTTGGCCCTTGGGCACTTCGATGTAATAGCCGAAGACGCGGTTGTATCCGACCTTGAGCTTTTTGATGCCGGTTCGTTTTCGTTCTTCTTGCTCTAAGTTTTTCAACCATTCGCTGATGTTCAAGTGCACATCGCGGAGTTCGTCCAACGTTTCGTCGTACCCTTCTTTGAACATGTTCCCTTCTTTGATGGTGATGGGGACATCGTCTTGCAAGGCGTTGTTCAGTTCGCCGGTGATTGTGTCTAAGGGATCGATCGAAGCGCTCAAAAATTCGCTGTATTCAAGATGGAGGCTTTTTAGGCGGCTTTGAAAATCGGGCAATATATTCAGGCTTTTGCGAAGCTGCACGAGGTCTTTGGCGTTGGCGTTTCCATAAGAGATGCGTCCGACGATGCGTTCAAGGTCGTAGACGTTTTTGAGGAGTTCTTTGAGTTCGCTGCGGACGATGAACTCCTTGTTCAGCGTTTCGACAAAGTCGTAACGGGTTTCCAAAATGTCCTTGTTTAAAAGGGGGCGGAGAATTTGGCGTTTAAGATAGCGCGCCCCCATGGCGGTCGTCGTTTTGTTCAACAGCCAGTAAAGAGAACCGTTTTCCTTGTTTTTGATCATGGTGCGGACAAGTTCTAGGTGGCGAATGGTGTTCGCGTCCATCTTCATCGCCGAAGAAGCTTCGATGTGCTTGACTTCTTTGAGATGGAGCAGGTTCCTTTTTTGGGTGTTGATGATGTAGCTCAAAAGGCGACGCACCGTTTTTTGCTCTTGCGGAGTAGGCAGGTGGTCGTATAGATGGGTGAAGGCGTCGGGGACTTCGGTGTCGTTGTGGATGGAGACGGTAATGCCTTCGTGTTCGGTGTATTGCTGGATGTAGCTTCTTTCAAAAGCGTGGCCGACAACAATCTCGCGGACTTGCAACGTCGAAAGTTCGCCGATGAGAGCGCTGGCGTCCTTGGGAATCTTGAGCCCATACATTTCCCCGGTCGACACGTTCAAATAACCGAGCGTATAAAAATAATCGGAAAGGCCGATGGCCGCGATGAAATATTCCTCAGCGTCGCTGTCCTCGACGTTCGTCCCCGGAGTGACGACGCGTACGATTTCCCTTTTGACGATGGTTTTTGCGCTTTTGGGGTCTTCGACCTGCTCGCAGATGGCCACTTTGTAGCCCTTGTCGACTAGGCGGTTGATGTAGGACTCGCTGGCGTGGTGGGGGACGCCGCACATGGGCACCCGTTCGTCGTTGCCTCCATCGCGGGAAGTGAGCTGAATCTCGAGTTCGCGGCTGGCGACGTATGCGTCTTCAAAAAACATTTCGTAAAAATCGCCCAGCCTAAAAAAGACTATAGTGTCCTTATAGTCTTCTTTTATGGTGAGATATTGTTGCATCATCGGTGTGTATTTGGTTTTGTCGATAGCCATGTTCTCACACCTTCTTATAAGAGATCGAGCAACACGACGGCAACCGCGGCGGCGACGATGATGAGCGCAATGAGGACATTGCGGTACATGCGGCGGCGCTTGCGGCGCTGCAACGTGTAACGGTGTGCGATTTCCTCGAATTTTGTATTGTATAGGTATTCTTCGATGTTGATGCCTTCGAAGATTTTGGCGTGGTCTTCTTGGACGGGCACGTTTTGCTTTTTGCGTTTCAAGAGGATGAATTCGATCATGTCGACCTTTTTGAGTTCTATGGAGATGTTGATGCCTTTTTCTTTGGCGTGGCGTTCGAGTTCGAGAATGGATTTTTTGCGCAGTTCTTCTTGTTCGGCGTCGTTCAAATCGAGCTTCAAAGCGATGATTTCGATGAGCTGTTGCTTGTTGATGCGCCGGGGGATTTGCACCCCGTGCTTCTTGCCGAGGTCGCGGACGTCGTTCATGGTCGTGGCTTGAATCAACACGTCCCGGGCTTCTTTTTCCCGGCACCCTTCAAAATAGCCTTCCGGTTCAAAATAAATCTCACGCAGGTTCGCCGTAAGGGTTTCGTAAGACTCCTGTTCGCTGCGTTGGTGTTTCATCGTCAAATTTTGCAGCCGCACAAACTCTAGGTTGTTGATGCCAAGTTCGTTACGGTTGTGGATGATGATGTGCCAAAAATCCTTCTTGTATTCACGGACATTGATGGAAACGCCATAGCTTTCCGCTAGGCGTTCAAGCTGAAAAACGGTAAAGGAATCGAACCACTTGAGACGGTGTCTCATCTCATCGGAAAACTTGTCGTCGTTTTCGGCGTTGGCGATGACGGGGGCGATGTTTTTACGAATGAGGGCTTTGTGCAAATAGTTCGGCAAATAGATTTCTTTGTTTTTCAAATATTTGATGATTTCTTCGGAAGGGATTACAGAAAAAGAATCGATCAACTTGTCGATGCGGACCTTTTTGTTGTTCAGCTCAATCGTTTCGTCTTTGCGGATGGGTCCTGTCATGAAAAGCCCTCCTTCGCCCGTTTTCTTCATTATACACGAAAAAGAACTTGTAATCAATGCAAAGTGAGGCTACAAGTGCTTTTCAGCGTGTTTCAAAATCGAGGCACAACGCGTCTTCAATCATCCGATAAAGCATCCGGATTTCCTCGTTCAACTGTTCTTGCAACACCAAGTACTGATGAATGAGCGGGTGTTTTGACAGGTCTTCCCTCAACGTTTCATACGCCTTTTCTTCCTTCGCAAAATCTTGCTTTCGGTGCTTGGCCCGTACGTATCGTTTTTGCGCTTCTAGTAAGTCTTCGTACTGGTTCGAAAGCTTCTCGTCGGAGAGAATCCGCGCTTCGATGGCGCGATATTCCTTTACGAGAGGTTCTTCTTGCAAAGCTTCAATCAACGCTTCGAGCGATTTCATAAACGCTCCCCTTTCATAAACCACGTTTTGGCTTCGACGATGCGCACATCGACAATCCTGCCCACAAGCGAGGCGTCCCCTTCAAAGTGGACCAACTTGTTGTGGGGGGAATAGCCGGCCAACATGTTGGAATCTTGCTTGCTTTTGCCGTCGACAAGGACGGAGACCACTTCACCCACAAAACGTTCGTGGCCTTTTTTGTAACCTTCGTTCACAAGTTCCATCAACGTTTGGAGGCGTTCTTTTTTTGCGTCCATCGGCGTGTGGTCGGGGTATTTCGCCGAAGGCGTCCCCTTGCGTGGCGAATAGATGAAAGTGAAAGCTCCCTCAAACTCGGACTCTTTCACAAGCGAAAGGGTTTCTTCGAAGTCTTCTTGTTCTTCTCCGGGAAAACCGACGATCAAATCGGTCGTGATCGAGACGCCGGGAATGGCTTCTTTAAGCTTGCCGATTAAAGTCAAGAACGATTCCCGGGTGTATTTGCGGTTCATTTTTTTGAGGATTTTGTTGCTGCCCGATTGTACGGGAAGATGAATATGCGGCATCATGTTGCCGCCCTTGGCAAGCGCGGCTATCGCCGCATCGTCAAAGTCGTTCGGATGCGAAGTGGTGAACCGGACACGGGCGATGGGCTTTTCGTTCAAGGCGTTCAACAAGTCCGCAAACGTATAGTCGCGCGCAGAAAAATCGCGACCGTAAGCGTTCACGTTTTGGCCAAGAAGCGTAATTTCCTTGTAGCCTTCCTCAACCAATGCGTCCACTTCTTCCAAAATCGCTTCCGGAGAACGCGAACGCTCTTTCCCGCGAGTGTAGGGTACGACGCAATATGTGCAAAACTCGTCGCATCCGAACATGATGTTCACCCAGGCTTTGGTTGGATGGGCGCGTTTTTTCGGCATCGCCTCGACGATGGAGCCTTCATCGCTTAAAACTTCGACGACGCGTTCTTTGTTCAAGACCGCGTTTTCTAAGATCTCGGGAAGACGATGGATGTTGTGGGTGCCAAAGACAATGTCGACGTAAGGGTAATCTTTTAGCAGCCTATCCATCACGGATTCGTCTTGCGGCATGCACCCGCATATCCCTAGCAACAAATCGGGATTGTGGCGCTTGTATTGTTTCAAACGGCCCAGTTCGCCGAAAACACGGTTTTCGGCGTTTGCACGGATAACGCAAGTGTTCAGCAAAATCACATCGGCGGTTTCCTCGCCGGCAGCTTCTTTAAAACCTAGGCTTTCAAAAATGCCTTTTATCGCTTCGCTGTCGGCTTCGTTCCCCTGGCATCCATAGGTCGCAAGATGGTATGTGCGGCCTTTGCCGATGTTTTTGAGCGTTGTGTGCCGGTCGAAATCGATGATTGGCGTTTGGCCTTGCTTCCTTTTTCGGGCGCGTTTGAAAGAAGGGGTTTTGTAATATTCTTCGTAAAGGGTCATGGTATCACCTGTTAATCGCTAATATTTATGGTTTCGATGGCGCCTTTTTCGGTATCGATAAAGACCCCGTTCAGTTGCACGGTGTTTGTGACCTCGGGCGTCAAACGGTGCGGGATGCCCGTGGTGAACCGTTTCAAAACTTTGTCGCGGTCGGCGCCCAATATGCCATATTTGGCGCCGCACATGCCGGCGTCCGTAATGTAATAGGTGCCTTTAGGGAGCCGCATGGCATCGTTTGTCGCAACGTGGGTGTGGGTGCCGATGACGGCGTCGACACGGCCGTCGAGATAATGGGCGATGGCGAGTTTCTCGCTGGTCGCCTCGGCGTGCAAATCGACGACGATACAGTCCGCCTCAAGGCCGGCCAAAACGTCGTCAAGCGTTTCGAAAGGATTGTTCAAAGGGTCGCCCATGAATATGCGCCCCATAATCTGTATCAAAACGATTTTTTGGTTGTTGTAGTTGATCTCAATGAATCCTTTACCGGGTGTGGTTTTCGGATAGTTGAGCGGACGGACGATGTTGGATTCCTCGATATAATCGAGAAGCTCTTTTTTGGAAAACGAATGGTTGCCGAGGGTCACAGCGTGCGCGCCGAATTCCATCAGGCGCTTATAGTCACGCTTTCTAAGACCCAGACCTTCGGAGACGTTTTCACCGTTGATGAAAAACACATCGTAGGGATAACGAGATTTCACTTCGGGCAAGAATTTTTCAAGAGCTTTCAACCCGGCTTCGCCGTAGACGTCGCCTAAAAACAATATTCGCATTCAATTCCTCTCCTTTAAGAGCCCGAAATACTCCGCAAAATTCAAAAGCTCCGCATAATTCCAAAACCGTTTTTCTTCAACCATCCGCAGAATGTCCGCATGCGATGCGAATTGCACATCCATCACTTCTTCTGAGTCGGGCGAAAGCTGCTCAAGCGCCACGTCTTTTCGGGCGTGATAGACGTGGGTAATGGTGTTGTAGCCTTTGTGCGAGGTCACAATTCGTGCCCTTTTTTCCAGTTCGTCTTCACTAAGCGAAAGGCCGAGTTCTTCCTTTGTTTCGCGAACAGCCGCCTCAAGGGGCGCTTCTTGATGGTTGGGGATGCCGCTTACGACCGCCCATTGATGGGGGATGGGATCCGTCTTTTTCGCACGGCGCTGTATAAGGAACTTCCCTTCGCTGTTTTCAATCCAAACATGGACGACTAAAAAATATTCGCCGGGTTTCAAGGACTGTCCTCGCAGCGCGACTTTGTTCAAGTAGTGACCTTCTTCTGTGTAAAGATCAAAATATTCCATGGCAATCACCTTCTAAAAAGCCTTCCGGTACCGGAAGGCTTTCCATGTTATTTGGCGACATCCTGAGCGCGAGTCTCACGAATGACGGTGACCTTGATGGTCCCGGGATAGGATAGTTGTTTCTCAATATCCGCTTTAATGTCGCGAGCAAGTTTATGCGCAAGCGTATCGTCAACCTTATCCGGTTTGACTAGGACACGAACTTCGCGTCCCGCCTGAATGGCGTAGGCTTGTTCGACGCCTTCGTGCTTTGACGAGACGGATTCGAGCTGCTCAAGGCGCTTGATGTAATTGTCGAGCGATTCGCTTCTCGCGCCGGGTCGCGCTGCGCTTAGAGCGTCGGAAGCGGCGACCAATACGCCAATTAGCGTTTCAGCCTCAACTTCGCCGTGGTGTGAACGGATTGCATCAAGCACGGCTTTTGGTTCTTTGTAACGGGCGGCGGTGTTTTCACCGATTTCCACATGCGAGCCTTCGACTTCATGGTCGACAGCCTTGCCGATATCATGCAACAATGCGGCTCTGCGGGCAAGAATCTCGTCCTCGCCAATCTCTGCGGCGAGTTTTCCGGCCAAAAAGGCGCATTCTATCGAATGTTGCAAGACATTTTGGCCGTAGCTTGTGCGGAAATGAAGACGGCCTAAAAGCTTCACTAAGTCAGGATGGATTTTCCCGATGCCGACTTCGAAGACGGCTTCTTCGCCTTTGTCGCGAATGAAGCGGTCGACTTCTTCACGCATCTTCTCCACTACCTCTTCAATGCGGCCGGGATGGATGCGTCCGTCGCTGACAAGCGCCTCAAGAGAACGCTTGGCGATTTCACGGCGCACCGGGTCAAAACCGCTTAGGACAACGGCTTCCGGGGTGTCGTCAATGATAAGGTCGACACCTGTGAGCGCCTCAATGGTACGAATGTTTCGGCCTTCTCGTCCGATGATTCGGCCTTTCATATCGTCGTTTGGCAACGAAACAACACTGACGGTTCCTTCGCTGGTGACATCTTGGGCGTATTTCTGCATGGCGGACGCCATCAGTTGTTTCGATTTTTTGTCAACTTCATTCTTAGCTTTCTCTTCTTCTTCTTTAATGAATTGCGCAATTTCCTGACTCATCTCTGATTCTACTCGTTTGAAAATTAGTTCTTTCGCTTCATCGCTTGTGTATCCGGCGATGGATTCCAGTTTTTCGTTTTGTTCTTCAATTAAGCGGTCCAGTTTGCTGTTCTTGTCTTCGAGGGAGCGTTTCTTTTGTTCGATAGACTCTTCTTTACGGTCGATGTTGGATTCGCGCTTGTCCAAATTGACAGCGCGATTGTCCAATACTTTTTCTCTTTGAAAAAGCTTGTTCTCCTGATTGGAGATTTCCTTTTTACGTTCTTTGATTTCTTCATCAAAATCTTTGCGTAAATTGTGAATCTCCTGTTTGGTTTCCAATAATGATTGTTTTTTGTTTTGTTCAGCGTTTTTTATTGCGTCATCGACGATCTTTTTCGCTTGAGTCTGGGCTTTGTCAAAGCCCTTTTCTACAACAATGGTCCGGATGACAATACCGGCCACAATCCCCACGATTAACAATAGCAAACCGGAGACAATTAATTCAATCATATTAATTCCTCCGTTTCAGCTATGGGCTTGTGAATATGTGACTATAAAAACACCTTTCGATTAAGGCATTCTAAAGCAATGAGTAGAAACAAAGTTACTTATTCATTATACCTTAGCGCCTTCGCAAAAGTCAAACAATATTCTTTGTCCAATGCCCCCAGAGGTCCATAAAAAACCCGCCTGCGTCCGCAGGCGGGGAACTATGTCAAATGTTGAGTTTTTCACGGATTTGCGTTTCAAGGCTTTCCAATAGTTCGGTGTTCTCACGCAAGTATTTCTTGACGTTCTCGCGACCTTGGCCGATTTTCTCGTCATTATAAGAAAACCACGAACCGCTTTTCTTGAGGAAATCGTATTCTACGGCCAAATCGATAATCTCACCGGTGCGGGAGATGCCTTCGCCGTAAACCAAATCGACTTCAGCGGTTTTAAAGGGCGGGGCAACTTTGTTTTTGACGACTTTGATTTTGGTGCGGTTGCCGATGATGTCGTTGCCGATTTTCAACTGTTCGCTGCGGCGGATTTCGACTCGGACGCTGCTGTAAAATTTGAGCGCACGCCCACCGGGGGTGGTTTCAGGATTGCCGAACATGATGCCGACTTTTTCGCGAATCTGGTTGATGAACACGGCGGTCGTGTTGGATTTGCTGATGGCGCCGGAAAGTTTACGCATGGCTTGGCTCATGAGCCGAGCCTGCAATCCGACATGGCTGCTCCCCATGTCGCCGCGAATTTCCGCTTCGGGCACTAACGCCGCAACGCTGTCGACAACAACGATGTCGACGGCACCGCTACGAATCAGAGCTTCGGTAATCTCTAAGGCCTGTTCGCCGGTGTCAGGCTGCGAAATGATCAAGTTGTCGATGTCGACGCCAAGTGCACGAGCGTATTTCGGGTCAAGCGCGTGTTCGGCGTCGATGAACGCCGCGTACCCGCCTTCCTTTTGCGCCTGGGCGATGGCGTGCAGGGCAAAAGTGGTTTTGCCCGAGGATTCGGGGCCGTATATTTCCACAATTCTTCCACGGGGATATCCTCCGATGCCTAACGCCTGATCAAGCGCCAACGAACCGCTAGGCACTGTGTCGATATCCTTGGCCATGTCATCGTCTCCTAAAATCATGACCGATCCTTTTCCATGGGCTTTTTCAATGTCTTTCATGGCTTGGTCCAATGCTTTTTGTCGATCGTTTTTAGCCACACGTAACGCCTCCCTTTCATAGATAATAGTAGTGTGGTGCGAGGGGTTTTTCTTTTATTTTTCCGGTGCGATGGAAGAAATGTTTCGCACGATGTATTCAACGCCGGAGACGACGGTCAAAAATGTCGCCACATAAAGGATGATTGCCCCAAACGGCACGGTCGTATAAGAATCGGCGTGAAACAGAAGCAAAATGACGGCAACGAGTGTCGATGCGGTTTTGTATTTGCCGAGTTTGCTAGCGGCGATGACCGCTCCATCGCCTACAACGATCAAACGAAGGCCGGTGACAATGAGTTCACGCGACAAAATGACAAAAACGACCCACATCGGCACGAAATTGATGTCCATCAACATCAAAAGCGCGGCCATGACCAAAAGCTTGTCGGCCAAAGGATCCAAGAACTTCCCAAAGGTCGTCACGATGTCGTGTTTGCGGGCGATGTGACCGTCGATGAAATCGGTCAATGAAGCGATCACGAACAAAACGCCGATGGACAGCGAATAAGCGTTCAACGCTTCTCCGCGCTCCGGGTCCAAATAAAAAAGCACTATGATGAAAGGAATGAAAAGCACGCGTGCCACCGTGATTTTGTTCGGCAAGTTCATCGTAATCACCTCAAAACTGATTATACCACAAAGCACCGCCGCTCACAATGAAAAAGGGCGGGGCGATGGGGTTATTCGTCTTTCATTTCAACGTTGTGATACACCGCTTGCACATCGTCGACATCGTTCAAAAGCCGCATGAGCTTTTCAAAGAGGGCGTACTCCTCGTCGCTTAGTTCGACGGTGTTTTGCGGATACCATCCGGAGTTCGAATACAGTATCTCGACATCTTGTTCGCGAAGCGTCCTTTCAATGGCGTCGTGCGCGGTGCCCGCGGCGGTAAGGAAAATGCCCTCTTCATCGGTCTCGATGTCGTAGAGTTCGATATCCTCCGCAAACAGCGTTTCTAAGACGTCATCTTCGTCGATGCCTTTGATATGCAGTTTCGCGAGGTGGTCGTACATATGTTCAACCGAGCCTTTGACGCCGATTTTCGACCCGATTTTGGTGAAGCAATAACGGACGTCGCTGACGGTGCGATTGACGTTGTCGGTGAGCGCATCGATCAAAAAGGCGCTTCCTCCGGGGCCGAACCCCTCATAGCGGGCGGTCTCGAAATCTTCGCCGCCCTTTTCCTGCGCTTTTTTCAAATTGCGTTCGACGACATCGTTGGGGACGTCGTCTTTTTTCGCGCGCTCAAGCAAATGTTTCAAAGCGTGGTTGGTTTCGACGTTCACCCCGCCTTCTTTGGCTTTCATGTAAATTGCTTTGCCGTAGCGGGCGTAGAGCTTGCTGCGTTTGAGATGCGTTTTTTGCATCGCTTCTTTGCGCACTTCGAATTTTCTTCCCATAATCATCACCTTTTCGTAAGTCCACAAGCATTATACCGCAATGCTTTTAAGCGTTCAATCGTTTTCTTTGAGCTCCGTTTTGTCTTTTTTCAAGTTGACGCGGCCTTCTTTGTATAGTCTTCCAAGCGCCCTTTTGAAAGCCGCTTTGCTCATATGGAAGGTTTCGAAGATTTCTTGCGGGTCGCTTTTGTCGGTAAAGGGCATCGGGTTGTTCTTCTTAAGATACTCATAAATTCTAAGCGCGTCGCCTTCTAACATGTTCTCCTTTTGTTCGATGAGGGTTCCGTTATAACGGAGTTCGTCTTTGACGACGCTCACCGTCACCTTAAGCTCTTCGCCAAGACGGTGCTCTTTTCGGGTGTGTTTGTAAAACACGAATACCTCATGGCCCTCTTCTGTGAAAAGCACAAGTCCCTCGTCCGCAAGATACACTACGTGCGCCGACACTTTCTCGCCTTTTTCAAGTGGCTTTTCGGCCTTTTTGTGGTCGAAAAGCGTGAAGCGTTTTACCAAAGAAGCCACCATTTGACGGCGCGAAGCTTTCAGACGGCAATAAAGGCGGTCGCCTATTTTCGGCCATTGCTTTTTTAAAGGAGGCAGTTCGTCAAGAGAAACCAGCATGTCCTTCGATAGGCCGATATCGACAAACACCCCCAAAGAATCCTTGCGTTCGACAACGTCGACAAAATCGGCGCGGTAAATATCGATCTTCGGCGTGCGCATATCGGCAATAAGACCTTTTTTGTGGTCGATGTAGACAAACGCCTCGATTTTGTCGCCTTCTTTCAACGTCCCTTGAATCCCTTCGTTTGGCATGAACACTTTTGCCTCGGGGTGCTGCAAAATCACACCGCCCGTTTCTCTTTTCATCACCGTAAACAAATTCGTCGTTCCGATTACTAGTTCACTCATGGCTTTCACCTCGTGAAAATTATAACAAAATTTTCTTCCGATTACACGAAAGACAGCCTTCTTTTCAAGCGTTTCTTTCAAGTGCGGGAAAAATACGCTATACTGAATATACAGAACAATGCAGGAGGCGAATCATGAAAATCACAAACCACGACCTGTTTCTTTCCATCACTCCGGACAAACATTTCTTAGAAGCCAAGGACACCATATACTTCGATGGTGTCTGCGACTTTGTGGAGTTGCATCTTGGCAACCGCTGCACCATTCATAAAGCCTACACAAAAAGCGGCGAAGTGCCCTTTGAAGCGGTGCATACGCACAAATTCACAACGGTTTACCGTTTCCAGCCGAACCACGACTCGTTAACCATCGAATACGAAGGCCTTTTTGACCGTTTCAAAGGCTATGGAGTATGCGCCATCCACAAACATTGCGTCGAACTTTCCGGCTTCGGCTTCTTCTTCCCGACCATAGAAAAAAATTCGCAACTCGAGCGTTTTACCTATTCGCTTGAAGTAGCGCTGCCAAACTCTTGGCGCGTCGTCGCCCCCGACGACAGGGACATCCAAAACATTCCCGAAGACGAACGGCGTTTTCACTTCCAAAACCACAAGATCGAAGACATTCTCGTATGCGCCTCCCCCGATTACAAACGGCATCACCGAAAGAGTTTGACCATGATTCTTCCAAAACTCGACCCCTCTGTCGCAAAGGGCATGTTAAAAGATTTCGAAAACTCCGTCGATTTGTGCACGGAAACTTTTGGAAAGCTGCGTTCGGGCATGACCACAACCGGCATCGTCTCCCCCCGTGGAGAAGGTTCGCAGGAGTGGGGATATGAACGGGGTCATCTATGGGTCATCGGCGATTTGTTTTTACAATACGCTTGCGCCAACGACTGGCGTTTCGGAGGACTCAAGAAATCCCTTGCCCTTCACGAAACCATCCATTCGTGGATTGGCATCGGCGTGAAAATGCCCATCTATCTGGCCGAGGCCATCACCCAATACTGCGAAGTCGTCTTGACGCAAAAAATCTATCAAGAAGCCGGACTCGACCGACGCTACTTCGCCTGGTACGAAGAACGTCTGCTTGAAAAAATCAAAGAAAAAGATTTTGCTCCCGCTTCACTCGATGTCACGGACGACCACTACGCCTTTTGGTATTTGAAAGGATCGCTCGCTTTTTACGACTTGGAAAAACGCGTGGGAAGAAAGCGTCTTCTTTTGGCTTTCAACGATCTTTACCAAAACCACCACGGAACCTTCCTTGACGAAAGCGATGTGAGAACCGCGCTCGAAAAATCCCTCGACCTTCCGTTAAAACGGTTCTTCGACCATTGGATGCACACACCGGGATATAAGCCCCTTCATTAAGTTTCTGCAGCTTTCGCTACGCGGGGATTGCTTTTTCAAATGCGATTTGATAAAATATACCCGCTTGCATAAATGGAGGTGAGAATATATGGCAAACATGGCACAACAAAGAAAACGCGTACGTCAGGACGTGCAAAAGCGTCGCCAACACCGGATGTTCAAACAAAGTTTGAAGACGGCTATGAAAAACGTGGAAAATAACGTTGAAAAAGGCGACAAGTCTCAAGCTGAAATCGCGCTCAATCGCGCTCATAAGAAGCTGGACAAGGCCTTGTCAAAAGGCATCCACAAGAAAAACTATGTAGCGCGTAACAAATCACGCCTGCAAAAGCGTGTCAATACATTGTAAAAAATCTATTCCCCGGGGAATAGATTTTTTTATGTTCATGTGCCGAGAATAAAGAGCTCCAGCGCCATTTTTTTGTCCACACGGCCACTTTTGATGGAATAATCGAGGTGTTCAAGTTCGCGTAGATGGTGCTCGATTTTGTCTTTGGGGACGCTTTTCGCGTTTTGGACCATATAGTAGGCTCTGCCGCTTTTTACGTTTAAGTAGCGCTGGATTTCGTCTTGCGACTTGCCTTGGTCGAGCAGCGTCTTGACTTGGAGCATCTCGCGGAATTTGTTGACGACGATGCCTAAGATGCGCAAAGGGTCTTCGCTATACATTATCAAGTCGTGATAGACTTCCAAAGCTCTTTTATGGTTTCGTTCCAACATGGCGTTGGTGATCTCATAGACGTTGTCTTCGATGTTGCGGGTGATGACCCGTTCCACGGTGTCTTTGTCGATGGTGCTTTCACCTTGGGCGTATAGAAGAAGCTTTTTCACTTCTTGAAAGGCGAGTTCGGTGCTGCTTTGAATGCGTTTCATGAGCTCCTGCAGGGCATCGTTTTCGATGTGCACGCCCGCGTTTGCGATTTGACGCTTGACCCAACCCGCAAGATCCTGGGCGCTTTTAAGCTTGCACTCGACGATTTCCGCCGTTTCTTTGAGCACTTTGACGAGTTCTTTGCGTCCATCCAACCTTTGGGCGGGGACCGTCAAGATGAAAATGGTCGATTCCGATGGGTTTTTCAGATATTCCAACAAATAGCCTTCGTCTTGTTCTAACGCTTTTTTGGGAGGGTGCGTACCAAGAAAATGCGCGTTTTTTGCGACCACAACCTTCTGTTCGCTCATAAAAGGGATGGTCATGGCGTCGTTGATGGCGTCGCGGATGGGGGTTTCCTCACAATCGTAGATGGTCACGTTGTAGTCGTCGACTTCGTATTTTTTGATCAGCTGGCCGATTTTGCTACGGATGTGGAAGCTGTCTTCGCCGTAAAAGACCATGATGTTTTCTTGCATGTCATCACCTCATTCCCATTATAGCATACGCTTTTCTTTTAAAAAGCGGTTTTTTGAAATCGGCGCTGAAAAAGGTAACGAAAACGGACGCTCCCGTCTTCATCGACGCGATACAGGCCGATGTTCAGCGCTTCATAACGCCTCATGATGTCCGGGTGCGGATGGTCAAAACGCGAGTTCCAATGCGCGCTGACCAGCGCTTCTCTTGGAGAGACGGCTTCTAAAAAGGGGGGCATTGAGGACGTGATGGACCCGTGGTGAGGCACTTTGAGAATATCCGCTTCCAAACGATGGTTGTCTAGGATGGTCCGTTCCCTCGGAGTCTCGATATCCCCTGTGAACAGATAGGATTCGCCGCCCACATGAACCCTCATAACCAGTGACCTGTCGTTTTCCCCGGGGTGGTCGAATTCCAAGGGGAAAACATAAAGCGCAAGGTTTCCGCAAGCAATCTTTTGGTTTTCATAAGGCGCGGAATTTTGGTTCGTAATCGTGTGGCCGATGGGGAAACGCCGCGCCACGCTTTCATAACCGCCGTAATGATCATAATGCTTATGCGTGATGAACACATAGTCCAAATGCCGGAGGTTCAGCCTTGACAAAGCGTTGGCCAAAGACTCCCTTCGGTCGCTTTCGCCCGTATCGATCAAGACGTTGCAGCGATGGTGCGCGTCGCGAATCAAGAACGCGTCGCCTTTGACCGGAAACATCGTCACTTCCTGATAGGGCTGCAAATAAGGCGAATAGGCAACGAGCGTCAAAAACAATCCCAGCGACACGAAGGAATATCCCCATGGTTTCTTCTCGGTCAAACGCACAAAAAAAAGATACAGCAAAACGAAATAAACAAACGTCCAAAACCCCGCGGGAATATAAAGGCGCATCAAAAACAAATCCAAAGCGTCGAGCCGCAAAAGACTGCCCTCGAACACGTCGACCAAAACCATAAACGCGTCTTCCAAAAAAGGGAACAAAAAAAGGATATACGCGCCCGGCAAAAACAAAAGCACGAAAAACCAAACGTAAAGGACGTTGATGAACACCGTGAAAACATTCACGGAATACTGCATCGAGAGCACCACGGGAAGCGACGTCAAAAAAGCGACAAGCGACACACAAAAACTCTGTGAGAGCGGGCTTTTTCCGGATAATCGCTTCCTCGAAAGCAAAATCGCAAAGCTCACCGAAAAGCTCAGTTGATACCCGGCATGGAAGGGCGAAAACGGATTAAGCGCCAACAGCGCAAGCGTAAGATACGACAACGCATCCACGGCGGAAAAACCCCAGCCAAAACGCTTATTCGCCAGCAAAAACACCGCCAGAAAAGACGCCCTCAGCACCGAAGCCGAAAACCCCGTCAAAAACAAAAACCCAAACAAAAAAATCGCCACAAGGCTGTCAACGAACACAGAGTCTAAAAGAAACAGTCGCAGCGTCTTATAAAAAGCGAACGCCAGCAGCGACACATGAAGCCCCGATACCGCAAAAAGATGCATCAACCCCGCTTTGGAAACGCGCGCGATCGTGTCTTCGTCGAAGCCGCCTCGTTCCGCCAAAACAAACGCTTCAACATAAGGGCGGCTTCCGTCAAAACGGGTTTGCACATAACGATGGATTTCTCTGCGCAGCGAATACACCGAAAACCCGCTTTCATGCGGAAGCAACTCGGTTGCATAAACGACGCCGTTGAGGCCCTCTCCGCGGAGATGCCGTTGATAATCGAAATCGCCAAAATACCCTGAAGGTTCGGCCTCTTGCGCCTTTCCGATAACGACCACGCGATCCCCCGGCGCATACGCGCCCGCCTCTTCGTGAAACACCAACAACCTTGTCCCTTGGGCGTCAACGCCCATCCTAGGATGTTCGCGCTCCGCCTCGACAAACAACACCATCGCTTCATGACGAGAATTCTCGGGAAGCGGATTGTGCCCATGAAACCGCAAAAACGCGACGAACACGACCAAAACAACGATGCCGCTCAAGCGCCAATCCAAGAAAGCAAGACGCGCAACCATCAAAGCGGCAACCGCAAAAAGCCACGGATGCGAAAACGCGTACACCGCAAGCACCGCAGGCACAACCATAAGGTGCCCCGTTCCTTTAAACAGTGATAAACTCCGCAATCTTTTCAAGCGTGGCCTCGCCGATGCCGCTGACTTTGGTAATCTCTTCAATTTCTGTGAAAAATCCGTTTTTCTGGCGGTAATCGATGATCGATTGCGCCGTCGCTTCGCCTATGTTTGGCAGCGACGAGAGCGCTTCGAGGTCCGCGGTGTTGATGTTGATGAGCCCTTCGTCGTCCGAAACGTCCTCTTCAAATCCGGGAACGACGTATTCCCTTCCATCAAGCACCACTTTGCTTTGGTTGATGCGGGCGAGATCGGCCTCACCCGTCACACCGCCCGCCATGGCAATGACCTGAAACAAGCGCGTCCCCTCATCGACACGGTATACGCCGGGCTTCAACACTTCCCCCTTCAAGTCGATGTAGACATCGTCGGCCTCTTTTGCCGGTTCTTCTTCGACAAACAAAGGTGGGGCCGACGAAGTGTTTTTGTTGTCAAACGCAAGCGCCGCACATACCAACACCGCCACAACCACAAAAACGGCCACTTTGATTTTTCTTTCCATAAAAAACCGCCCCTTTCGCTTAATGATTCTCAGAAAGGGGCGGTTTTGCTTTCGTTATTCGATATTTTCGATTTCGATGCGGGGCACATCGTGCCACATCTTTTCTATATTGTAATACGCCCGTTCTTCGCGGGTGAAAATGTTCACAATCAAGTCGCCGCCATCAAGCAAAATCCATTTTGCTTCGGGGCCTCCTTCGCTTTTGAAAGGCGTATGGCCTTTCTCGTCGAACGCTTTTTTCAAGCGGGCCATGCCGGCTTTCAACTGGCGGGGATTGTTGACGCTTGAGAGAACGACATAATCGAAAAAGGGCGAAGTCTTTCTCATGTCGAAGACGACGATGTCGCTAATTTTCACATCTTGGAGCGTGTCAATGGTCAGCTGCAGTTTTTCATCCATTCGCTTTCCCTCTTTCTTGATAGTATTCGCGTGCTTTATAGGCGGCATCCGGAATGAATCCGCCTTCTTCTTCAAACAACCGGATGGAATTGTCCATGGCTTGGTATACGGCCTTGTCAAGATTTTCAAAGGCAATCTTGCGCACCCTTTTGCAGGCTTCGTACGGTCGATTGGGTTCAATGTAGTCACTGATGAACACAATCTTTTCAAGCGGCGTCATCGCTTCTCGGCCGATGGTGTGCGATTCGATCGACCGCAAGAGGTCCTGATCGTCAATGCCGTAACGCTCATACGCGAACACGGCGGCGCTAAAAGCATGGTAAAGGGGCGGTGCGTACTCATTTAGCACTTCTTCTTTGTAATGGCGAACGATCATCCGCTTGTGCACTTCTTGGGAGCAGTGTTTGGTCATATCGTGAAGCAAAGCCGCCATTGCGGCTTTGCGCTTGTCGATTTTATGGATGCGAGCCAGTTGCAAGGCCGTGGCCAAAACGCCGTAAACATGGGCCTTGCGCTCGCTGTCGCCGGCAAAAGTGGCTTCTACGTCGGCTTTGATGCGCCAAAGCGTCATATGAGCGCCTCGCGGTGATAGGGGGTAATCTCTTTAGGGGCGTACACGCGAAGCACGCCGATGCCTTTGACGCTCACAAAACCGAGTCCGGGAAAGATGATGTCGGTTTTGGTGTCGCGTTTCAATGGAATCTGGTTGACGCGGAAATCCATCGGCTCCTCTCCTTCAAAAGGCGGCACCAGCAAATGGTGAAGATGCTTGTCGTAGAAATTGTCGGCGTTGATCATTTTCGTGCGGTGCAAGGGCACGTCGTTTCCGCAATAAAACACGAATTGCGAAGGGAGTCCTTTCAAAAAGTCGATGCGAACGAGGCCGCCGATGAAAATCGTCTGGTTGACTTCGAGCTGATACACTCTGGGGTTGATTTCCTTCCTCGGTTGAATTTTCTTGAGCGCATCCCCCGAGAGAATCTGGAAAAAATGGTTCTTCTTGAACAAACCCGGAGTGTCATAGACATGGATGTCGTCGAAGGGAATTTCGATGAACCCCTGTGTCGTGCCGGGGGCGAAAAACGTGGTGATCGGTTCGCTTTTTTTACGCGCCGCGGCGCTGATCATGTGGTTGATGAGCGTGCTTTTGCCGACGTTGGTCGCGCCGATGAAATACACGTCGCGGCCCTTGGCGTGTTTCGAGATGGTCTCGATGAGACTGTCGATGCCGTGATTCTTCACGGCGCTTGTCAGTTCTATGGTCAAAGGCTTCAAGCCTTCCTGATGCAAAATGGCGTTCAAGCGGTGCTTCAATTTTGCGTTTTTGACGCTTTTGGGGAGAAGGTCTCTTTTGTTGGCGACGACGATCAAGTTTTTCTCCGTCGCAAGACGCGTGATGGCGGGGATGAGAGACCCCTCGATGTCAAAAATATCGACGACTTGCACCAACAAGCCGTTTGGATCGATGTTGTCAAGCATCATCTGATAGTCCTGCTCGTTCAAAAACGTCGGAATAACCTTGCCGTAGTGGCGCATTTTGAAACAGCGCTGGCAATAGATTGTTTCGTCGGCATCTAGGGATTTTGGCGTGTAAAAAGGCTTGGTTTCGTCGGTGTTTTGCAGCTCGCCGCCGCAGCCTATGCAGTGTAGCTTGCTCATCGAATCACCTCTTATGCAGTTCTAACGCTTTGTATTCTTCAGGATAACGTTTTTGAATCTTTCGGAGTATTTTTTTCTCAATCGAGCGGTTGATGCGGGTGAACCACTTTTCCGTTTCCGCGCGAATGGGTCGGACCAACGCCGCATGAAGGCCGGCGCGTTTTGCGCCGTACACATCGGTCAAAAGCTGATCGCCCACGACGAGGACGGCGTTTTTGCCATAAGACGCCCCAAGTTGGTCAAGAGCGTTCAAAAAGCCGCGTTTCAGCGGTTTTTTCGCGCTAAACACGTAAGGCACGTCCAACGCGTTCGCATAAGGTTTGATCCGCTTTTTGCGGTTGTTGGAAATCAAAACGATTTCAAGCCCTTCGCCGCGAACCTTCTCGACAAACCTTCGTACGCTGTCGGTAGGCGCGTCTTCGTCGTAGGACATCAACGTATTGTCAATATCCACAAGAAGAACTTGAAACCCTCGTTCGTGGAGTTTTTTGGCATCTAAAGCGTAGACGTTATCCACGTGGTAATCGGGGATGCATTTTTTTATGTCGATGCAGTGATAGAGCATGCAGGTTCCTCCTTGCGTTCACTTTCAGTATACTAAACCGCGTCGTTTTTGTCACGAACTTCAAGGGTGGTGTAAGCCTTATGGTGCGAATCGAGCGCTTTGCGCAACCGTTCATGGTCGGGGCAAATTACGGATAGGGCGTCGTAAAAAGCGCGGGAATGATTGGGATGAAGGAAGTGCATCATCTCATGCGCATAAATATAACGCGTATAAAGGAACGGGTAATGCACCAAGGCAAGATTCAACGTGATTTTTTTCGTTGTGGGCTGTGCGCTGCCGTACTTGCTTTTCATGTAACGGCAGGAAAACTCTACGCTCTCTTCGATAAGATGCGGATACGCCTGACGCATGGCGTGGTGAAGATTCCGCACCTCTTGCAAATAATAGTGTTTCAAACGTCTTTGAACCGCTTTTTTATCGAGACGCACATCGTCTTGTGGCGTGAAAAGATGCAAAACCTTGTCGCTTAGCTCAACCTTGCGGCGTTGCGCTTGATGCGTAACGACCGGGATTTCCTCATCGAAAATCTTCACCGTATCGCCCCGCAAAAGACGCTCGAAAGGGCTGATGAGCGCGGGAAAGGACAATATTTCGTCTTTGAACTTGTAAGCCATCGCCTCAATGGCTCTTTTTGAAGCGTAAGGGGGCGCGCTGACACGGTAATGATGTCGCTTATAGGGTTTGATGTATATGCGTTTTTGTCGTTTCCTTTTGGTGACGTCAAAACGGACAAGCTTCCCCTCAAGGTCCATCGAGAACTTCATAGGGCCTTCACCGTCTTGTCAAAAGCTATGGCGGCGTTGTAGCACGCACGTTCCATTCGAGCTTCATGGTCGACAAGCTGATCGTCTTTCCCAAGACAATCGGAGACGCTGCGGATGGCGAAAAACGGGGTATGCATCAAAAACGCCACATGCGCGACGGCGGCGCTTTCCATATCGACGGCGAGCAAATCGTCGTAGCGTTTCAAAAAGGGCTTGAAAGGCTCTATGTCGAGGGCAAAAGAATCGCCCGAACAAAGCAATCCGGTCTTGATGGGGAATTCGGCGTCCTCTAAGGCGCTTTGCGCGCGTTTTAGCAGCGTTTCATCGCTTGCAAAGACGCATTCGTGCCCGGGGAGCTGTCCGGCCTCGTAACCGAAGGCGGTGACGTCGACGTCGTGGTAAAACGCGCCGCGAGCCAAAAGAACATCGCCCAAATCGCTTTGCAAGCCTCCGGCGATGCCGACGTTCACAATCGCATCGAGGTTATAGTGTTCCAAAAAAAGCGTCGTCATGTGCGAAGCCTGCACTTTGCCGATTCGTAGCTGAAGCACAAACACGCGATGGTCTCCGATTTGTCCTTCGTAGACAACGTAGTCGAAAAACGATGTTTTCTGAAACTCCGCCAGTCGCAAGACGGCGTCTATTTCCTCATCCATTGCCAAAACAGCGCCGATGCGCATCTAACCACTCCTTAAAAATGAAAAAAAGAATGGGTCGCATTCTTTATTTCACGTCGAGAATTTCAATGTTCAACTCACGGTTGGCTTCGGTTTTGATGCGGGTCTTATCGCCTTTTTTGTGACCCAAAACAGCCTTCCCGATTGGCGATTCGTTGGAAATCTTATTGTCGAAGGGGTCCGCTTCGAGCGAACCGACAATGTTGAATTCCTTTGGGTCGTCGTCGTTGATCTTGAGTTTGACCGTCTTGCCGATGGTGACTTTGTTGTTGTTTTTATCGTCGCGGATCAATTCCGCGTTTTTCAGGATGTTTTCGATTTCTTTGATTCTCGCCTCAATGCGGGCTTGTTCGTCCCTCGCGGCGTCGTAATCGGCGTTTTCGCTCAAATCGCCCTGTGAACGGGCGTCTTTCAAGGCTTCAAGATTGCGGTCGCGGTCGGTCGTTTTCAATCGTTCAAGTTCGGCTTTGAGCTTGTCTATGCCTTTTTGGGTGAGCTTATAAGAGTTGTTTTCCATGGTGTTACCTCCTTTGATTATGGCTATTGTACCACGTTTTTAAGGGTGTGACAATTTCTTTTTTATTTGGGTTTGCGCAAGATGTCAAAAGGTTTCACTTCAAAGGGAACCGAAAGCGTCAAGCGTTCTTTCGGATGCCTTGCTACGGCGATGGTCTCGCCGTTTTCATCGCGCATGTTTTCCGCTTTGAAAAGCACCGGTTCGAACCTTGGCGTGAAAATCTCGAGCGTATCCCCCGCTTCGAAATAGTTCCTTTGTTCGATGGTCGCAATCTTTTTGGCCTTGTCGTACTCGAGCACCATGCCGACAAACGCTTGCGTAGGCTGTTCGCTGCGAAGGTTGTAAAGCTGTTCTTCAACGCCGGTCATGCCGTTCATGAACCCTTCCGAGGTCAAACGGTTTTCCGCCTTTTTGATCTCCAAGAGGTATTTGGGAATGTCGACGTCGAACTCTTCGGTCAGTTCGTCGATGAGCTTGCGGTAGGTTTGCACGACGGTGGCTATATAATGCACGCTTTTCATGCGGCCTTCGATTTTCAAACTGTCGATGTTCAAATCGATAAGCTTAGAGATGTGGCGGACGCTTTGAAGGTCTTTCGAACTCATCGCAAAGGGCATAGAACGGTTCAGTTTCTCTTCGCCCAAAAACAAATCGTAGTTCCATCGGCACGAATGCGCGCATCCGCCGCGATTGGCGTCGCGGTTGCTCATCGTGTTTGAGAGCGTGCATTTCCCGGAATAGGAAACGCACATCCCTCCGTGGATGAAAACCTCCAGTTCGCTTTGGGCGTTTTTGGAAAGTTTTTCCAAAGCCGAAAGCGAAAGCTCTCTGGCGAGAACCGTACGCGAAGCGCCGCGTTTGTGCCAAAAATTCACGGCTTTGTGGTTCAAAACGGATTGTTGGGTGGAGACGTGCACGCTTAAACCCGTATGCTTTCGCACCAAATCGATCATTCCCGCAGAAGCGCAAATGACTGCGTCGACGCCAATCTCTTCAAGTCTTTTGATGTAGGGAACGAAGCCTTCGAGATCGTCCGGGTGTGGAAAGATGTTGGTTGTCACATACACCCGTTTGCCGTGTGAATGGGCGAAAGAGACGCCTTCTTGAATGTCTTCAAGAGTGAAATTCGAAGCGCGGGCGCGAAGGGAGAACGATTCACCCCCGAGATAGACGGCGTCGGCGCCGTATAAAAGCGCAATTTTCAACTTCTCCAAATCGCCCGCGGGCGCTAGAAGCTCCGGTTTTTTCATTGCGAATCCCCCCGCGTTTTCAATTCGGAAGTCTCTTGAAACAAAAAGCCGTCGTCATGGTCTTCATAGCGTTCAAGCAAAGCGGAGGTCGGGGGGCTTTCGAGCGCGGCCGCGTAATCGTCGACGATTTGGGGAATGCGGGACGCCTCGTAAAAAAGCGTGTCGATCAAAAACACATCGACCGCTTCTTGCAAACGGTCCAACACTTTGAAACTCGCCAACGGGCGGCTGCGGAATATATGGGTGCCGAACTCGTCTTGATAAATCGGGTAAGGGTCTTCGCGCAGTTCTTCGACGAGCGTGAAGGTCTTTTGTTTCAGCGTCTTGAAGTCTCGGTCTTTCGTATGGTCGAAAAATGTTTTGATCAACCGGCGCTTGGAATGAAACATGTTCAGATACCCATGGCCGATCATCGCGAGGGGCATCGTTTTGCGCGCGGCGATTTTTTCAATGGATGAAAGCGTCAATTCCCGGGAAAGGACGACGCTTTGAATGCCTTGTTCCGACCAAAATTCCACATCACTGGGGCTAGTGACGTAGGTTTCCGGATAATACATCAGCCGATTCTGCTTTCCAAAGCGCGCAAACGCTTCATAAACCGCCAAATCCGCAAACAATATCCCATCGACAGGCAGATCGACGATTTCCTTTGCGGTTTTTTCAAGCGTGCCAAGACCGTCTTCTTCAATCAAAGCGTTCATGTTCACATAGATTTCCTTCCCCGCCTTTTGACAGCGCTTGGCGCAGTCTTCGAGCGTTTCGACGGATAAAGGTTCTCGGACACGCTGCGAAAGGGATTGCAAGCCAAAAACAAGCCCGGATACGGGCTTTTTTAGCAAAACGTCAATCGTTGACAAATCGGCGGTCACTAGTATTTTCATTTCGTATCATTCCTTTTTGACGCAGACCATCAGCCCGTCGCCTAAAGGATGGACGGCGCAATCGTACTCATCGCGATGCATCACATCGCGGTTGAAACGGTCGATTTTGCGAATCAGTTGGCGAATGTTTTTGTTGGTTTCTTGTTCAAGGTTCATCCCCTGGAAAAGCACGTTGTCGATGACGATGAGGCCGCCTTTTGCAACATGTTCGCCATAACGGTCGAAAAAAGCGCCGTATTGCGCCTTTGCGGCGTCAATGAACAAAAAGTCGAAAGGCCCTTTTAACGTGGCGGGGTCAAGACGGGTCGCATCGGCGCAGACGATTTCGACGTTCGCCTCGCCGTGTTCTTTCACATAGGCGCGGGCCTTCTCACAAAGCGCCTGCGAACGTTCGACGCTGACAACGCGCGAAGCGCCGGCGTCGGCCATTTTTAAAGCGCTATAACCAATGGCCGTGCCAATCTCCAACACGTTCTCGGCCCGCGATATGCGGATGAGTTGCGACAAAAAACGCGCACACTCGGCGGAAAGAATGGGGATCTCTTCCCGCCGTGCGTGCTCACGCATGCGCTTGTAAAACTCGGCGCGAAACTCTTTGTGTGAAAGTGTGTCGAAATAGTTCACTGTTTGGGTTCTTCTTCTTCCAAAAAGGTGTTGAGGACTTCTTCGATGATGTCCCATTCCTCTTCGGTTTCAACAGGCTGCAAGCGGCCGCCGTCCTTGTCTTCTTCGTTGTAGATGGCGGCGAAAACTTCGTCGCTGTCCCCGGGTTCTTTGTACACGACGTAGTTCTTTTTCGTTTTTTCGGATTGAAACGTCAAAACGATTTCGTAATCATGTTCGTTGCCTTCTTCGTCAATGACGCGGAGGGTCTTTTCTTCCATGTCGCTCACTCCTTATTTCCATCGAGATAATTTTGCAAGAGCACCACCGCGGACTCTTCGTCAAGGCGGTTTTGCCGTTTCTTGCGGGCGCGGCGGCTTCTATGCATTTGGCCTTGTGCCATTTTGGTCGTCAACCGTTCATCGTATAACACAATTGTAACATCTACGCTTTTTTCCAACAACTTTTTAAACGTTTCCGCGCTTTTCGCCTGTTTGCCGGCGGTGCCGTCCATGTTTTTGGGATGCCCCAAAACGATCACATCGACGGGTTCTTTTTCCACAAGCGATTGCACGCGCTTAATGGGCGTCTGCCAATCATTCTTTTCAAACCGGAGATTCTCAACGCCGCGAGCGATCATTTTCCCTTCATCGCTGATGGCGATGCCAAGCGATGCGTCGCCTAGGTCAAGACCGAGCGCTTTCACGAAGCTTCTCCTTCACAAACGACAGGACTTCGTCGACTTTGTCGGTGTTTTTGGCGCCGGCCTGAGCGAATTCTTTCTTGCCGCCGCCACCGCCGCCGGCGAGTTTGGCGGCTTCTCTTACTAGGTTGCCGGCGTGCACGTCGCTTTTGCTTTTGGCGATCAACACCATCTTGTCTCCGGCGACGTTTGCGATGAAAACCACGCCTTTGCCGGTCTTGTCCATCAGCCTGTCGGCCAAGGTTTTGACCGTATCGGAATCGACGCCGTCGGTTTTTATGACGACGTTTCCGTATTCGTCTTGTTGTTTCAGGTATTCGTCTATACCTTGCAACTGCTGCTTTTGGCGCTTGCTTTCGAATTCCTTCTCAAGGGCCTTGACGCGCTGTTGGTATTCATGAAGGCGCTTGCGCATGTTCACGATGTCTTGGTAAGACCCTTGAGCTTCAAACGGTTTTGGTTCGTCGAAGGAAAGGTCGATGCCGTCTTGCTTTGCTTCTTCGAGAATGTTTTGGACTTTTTGTTTAAGGTGGGTCAAGTTCGATTCAAAGCCGCGCAAATATTCGTCCATTGCGTGAACCTTGTCCTTTGCGAGGGCCACGATGCGGTAGATGCCCGACCCTTTCGATTCGATCGAGGCGATGGCGAATTTTTCAATCTCCGCGGTGTTTTCGACATGGGTGCCGCCACACAAATCAAGGGTTTCGCCCATGTTGACCATGCGGACCTCGTCGTCGTATTTTTCACCGAACTCGGCGATGGCGCCTCGTTCTTTCGCTTCCTCGATGTCTCCGTGTTCGACTTCGACGTCGATGGCGGCTTGGATTTTTTCTTGAACTTTTCGCTCAATGTTCAACACGCTTTTGTCGTCTAAAAGCTCATAGTGGTTGAAGTCGAAGCGAAGATAGTCGGGGCCGACGAGGCTTCCTTGCTGCATAACGTGCTCTCCGAGTTCTTCGCGTAGGGTGCTATAAAGCAAGTGGGTGGCCGAATGATGGGCTTTTGTGCGTTCGCGCGCGACTTCGTCGACTTGCAGGCGAACTTCGTCCCCTTCTTTGAGATCGTGCCCTTGGACGATGTGCAGATGCTGGCCGTTGGGCAGTTTTTGCACGTCTTCGACGGTGTAGACCTTTTCGTCTTTGACGAGGACGCCGCGGTCGCCGACTTGTCCGCCGCTTTCGGCGTAAAAAGGAGTCTTTTTCGTGACGATGCCGGCGTCGAAGATTTTTACGATTGCGCTGTTCACGTCGGTGGTTTCATACCCCACGAACTCGCTTTCTTCTTTGAAGCGGAGGAACGCCTCGTTTTGGTCTTGCATCGAATAATCGTTCTTGCGGGCTCTGCGGGCGCGTTCTTTTTGTTCGGCCATGTGCTCGTGGAATCCGTCTTTGTCGACGACAAAGCCTTTGGATTCAGCGTATTCCTCGGTCAATTCGACCGGAAATCCGTAGGTGTCGTAAAGCGTGAAAGCGTCTTTGCCGGCGATGACTTTCTCGGTGTTTTGCATGAGTTCTTCAAGCATCTTTTCGCCGTAATGGAGGGTTTCTAGGAATTTTTCCTCTTCTTTTTCAATCATCTCTTCGGTGAAGGTCTGCGTTTTGCGAAGATACGGATAAGTCTCTTCCATCATCTTGATGACCGTGCGCACGAGACTTTTCATGAAGGGCTTTTCAATGCCCAGCTGTCTTCCGTGCTTGACGGCGCGGCGAAGCAAGCGTCTGAGCACATAACCTCTGCCCTCGTTTGAGAAGGTTGCGCCGTCGCTGACGGCGAAGACGACGCTTCGCACGTGGTCGGCGATGACCTTGAAGCTCTCGTTGCCTTCGTAGGGAACATTGCTCAATCTCTCGATATGTTCGATGACCGGGTAAAAGAGGTCGGTTTCGAAGTTGGTTGGCGTCTCTTGAAGGATGCAGGCCATCCGTTCAAGCCCCATGCCCGTGTCGATGTTCTTGTTGGGGAGTTCGGGGTATTCCTCGCGGCTGAGCCCTTCCTTGGCGTTGAACTGCGAGAAGACGATGTTCCAGATTTCCACATAACGGTCGTTTTCGACGTCGTTGCGGATCAAATCCAAATCGGATTTTCCGTAAGCGTCGCCGCGGTCGAAGAAAATTTCGGTCGAAGGGCCGCAAGGGCCGGGGCCGATTTCCCAAAAGCATTCTTCGCTTTTTAGAATATGGTCTTTTTTCACGCCGATCTCCAACCATTTTTCCAGCGATTCCTGGTCGGTCGGATACACGGTCACATAAAGTCTTTCGGGGTCGATGCCGTAGTATTTTTCCGAAGTGAGAATCTCATACGCCCATTCCATCGCTTCGTCGCGGAAATAATCCCCGATGGAAAAATTCCCGAGCATCTCGAAAAACGTGTGGTGTCGGGCGGTTTTTCCGACGTTTTCGATGTCGTTGGTGCGGATGCATTTTTGCACATTGACGATGCGCGGATTGCTTGGGACTCTTGACCCGTCGAAATACCCCTTCAAGGGAGCGACGCCCGCGTTGATGAAAAGCAGGGTCGGGTCGTTGATCGGGACAAGCGAGGCGCTTTCTTCCACTTTGTGTGCTTTGTTTTTAAAATAGTCCAGCCAGACTTTTTTGATGTCGTGTCCACTCAAATTGTTCATGACATTCACTCCTTCGTTATCAATAAAAAACGTCCTCAAAGAAACTTCAAGGACGAACATTGCCGCGGTACCACCTTTATTCTATCGCTAGCGCTCATAAGGGTAACGCCTTGCGGCGGACGGGTTTTCCGTCACTCCGAAGTAGCTTCGACGCTTCCGCGGTTTGTTTTCAGCGGCCACAAACTCTCTTTGTCGCGACTAGGCGTCTACTCGTCTTCATCATCGATTTATACCGTATTATACAAAAAAGCGGGCTTGAATGCAAGCATTTCCCATTCAAAGCCTAAGAACCCTTGAGAAAATCGTAGGGAGATTTTTCAGGAGTCGCATCGGGCAAGGAAGATGGCGTCTTGCCGTCTTCGAAATCATAAGGCGTAATCGTTTCGGATTCGTCTAAGCTTTGCAAAACGGCGTCGATTTGGGCGGCGCGGTCGGATACATTTTGTTTGAGCTTCTCGGCGAGTTTCGTTTGGCGCGCCTCCTCTAAATCGCGGACGGCGCCCAACATAAGTTCGACGTCGCCAAGCACAACGAGCGCTTCTTCGGCGCGTGTGATGGCGGTATAGATGAGCTTGCGTTTGAGCATGATGGTATGGGCGCGAAACAACGGCAAGACAACGACTTTGTATTCGCTGCCTTGGGATTTGTGGATGCTCATGGCGTAAGCGTGAGTCAGATTGTCCAAATCGCTTTTTTCATAGCGCACCTCTTGTTCCATGAAAGTCGCATAGAGTGCGCCTTTTTCGTTGTCTATGCCGGTCACGACGCCTTGGTCGCCGTTCATGATGCCGTCTTCGATTTGGTTGGTGAGCTGAAGCACCTTGTCGTCGATGCGAAACGTGCGGCCCTGGTGTTTTAGGGCCTTGCCGGTGTTTTGGTTGTAGGTTTCCTGCAAAAAGGCGTTGGTGGCGTCGATGCCCGTTTCGCCACGGTACATGGGAATCAAAACTTGAATGTCGTCGAGGAGGTCGTACCCTTCTTTCAAGAAGAAATCGACGACGCTTTTCAGGCGGTTGTGAAAATTCGACGCCTTTTCCGGGAAAACGTAGCGATCGGGGTACACTTTATCAAGGTCGGCGGGCAGCGTCCCCTTGCGGACTTGGTTGGCGAGTTCGACGATTTTCGACCCGCGGGCCTGTCGGTGGATGTTGCGCAACGTAATTCCCGGGACGATGCCGCTTTCTAAAAGGTCGCGCAAGACTTGTCCGGGCCCTACGGAAGGAAGCTGCGCGTCGTCGCCGACGAGGACGACGTCCGCATCGTCGGGCAAGCTTTGAAAAAGCTGGCTGGCAAGCAGGGTGTCGATCATCGACGATTCGTCGATGATGAAAAGCTTACCGCTTTTTTGGGCGTATTTGGAATGGTGAAAGGTGCCCTCGTAAGTGTAGCCCAAAAAACGGTGAATGGTGCTTGCATACGCGCCGGTCGCTTCGTTCATCCGCTTCGCGGCCCGCCCTGTTGGAGCGATCAGATGGATGTCGCTTTCGCTTTCATAGAAGGGTTTTTCAAGATTGTGGTAGCCGCAATACACATAAATCAAGCCTTTGATGACCGTGGTTTTTCCGGTCCCGGGACCGCCGCTTACGATGAAGACTTTTTCGGAGAGCGCGTGTTTTATGGCGTTGGTCTGCTCGTCGGTGTAGACGATGTTCTCGCGCTTTTGGAACTCTTTAAGAAGTTTGTCGACTTTTTGGTGGTCGATGTCAAAAGCGCTTTGCAAAAGCGTCTGAATTTTGGCGGCGATTTCCTCTTCGGCTTGCACATAGGCCTTCAAAGTGACCTCTTCCCCTTCTATAAGGAAGCGGCCCTTTTTTTGCATCGCTTCAAACGCCTCTTCAATTTCAATGAATTCGACGCTCGCTTCCTTGTTCAAGCGGCGATAGACTTCTTCAAGAAAGCGGCCTTTGTGCAAGTGTGTGTGGCCGCGGCTCATGGTGATGGTGTGGAAAAGATGCACAATCAGCGCGCGGATGCGTTTGGGGTCGTTGTCGGAAAAACCGAGGTTTTTGGCGATGGCGTCGGCGCGTTCGAAGCCGATGCCTTCAATGGTGTCGATCAACGCGTAAGGGTTCTCTTCTAAGACGCCGATCGTTTCCTCTTCGTATTGTTTGAGGATTTTCTCGATCATGCGATGACTGAGTCCGTGTTCAAGCAGCCTGATGCGGGTTTGTTCGTTGGCTTTGTTGTTTTTCAAGTTTTGATGGAGAGTGTTTTTGGCTTTGGCGCTCAGCTTTGGCACATCGTCAAGGACGCGTTTGTCGCGGGCGATTTTTTTAAGGGCGTCTTGGCCTAGATGTTCAACGATGCGTTCCGCGCTTTTTTCGCCGACGCCGGGGAAAAGGTCGCTGGACAAATATTCAACAATGCCTTCCTTGCTTGCGCCTTCAATTTTCTCATAGCGTTGAAAAGCGAACTGAAGGCCGTAGGTAGGATGTTGTTCGTGTTCGCCAAAAAAGCGATAGACTTCGCCCTTTTTGGGTCTTGGGATGTTGCCCTTGACCGTTTTGACATCGCCGGGGAGGTCGAATAGCGTTGCGGAGGAGCTTTGATCGCTTACCTCGATTTTGGCAATGGCAAACTGCGAGTCTTCGCTGTAAAATACCACAGATTTGATGGTGCCTTCGATATAGTCCATGGGTTCACCCCGTTTCTCGGTGTAGAAAAAGAGTCTTTAGGAAGACCCTTTTATCATGCGTTCGATGGCGTCTGGTTCTTTTTCGATGTCTTCGCTCAGGTTGATGTTTCCATCTTTGGTAATCAAGATGTCGTCTTCGATTCGAACCCCGATGCCTTCTTCTTTTATGTAGAGGCCGGGTTCGATTGTGAGCACCATGCCTTCTTTGAACGGAACGTCGTAGTAACCGACGTCGTGGACGTCTAACCCGAGAAAGTGTCCGATGCTGTGGTAGTAGTATTTGAGAATCTCTGCGTCTTCTTGAATCAAGCCGATGCGTTTCGCTTCTTGCGCGAGCATATCCCTAGCAAACTTGTTCAGTTCTTTCCAGGTCATGCCGGGAACGGCCTTTTCGATGGTGGCTTTATTGACTTTCAAGACGATGTCGTAGATATCGCGCTGCCGTTTGCCGTATTGGCCGCCCACGGGATAGGTGCGGGAGATGTCGGCGGCGTAGTTTTGGTGCAACGCGCCCAAGTCGAAAAGAATCATGTTGTTCTTATCAAGAGGAGTGTTGTTCTTGATGTAGTGCAAAACGGCGGCGTTTTCACCGTTTGCGGCGATGGTGTCGAAGGCTTCGCCTTCGCTTCCGGAAAGGGTGATTGCGTGGAGAAAATCGGCTTGAAGCTGGTATTCGTATTCGCGAGTCCGCAAATGTTTCAAAATGGTCTCAAGCCCTTTTTTCGTATGAGCGATGGCGGTTTTGATTTGGTCGATTTCACGAACGCTTTTGAACATCCGCAAATACGATATGTGTTCGTTGACATTTTTAATCGTCAATTCGGGATAATTCGATAAAAACTCTTCAGCGTGTTTTAGCCCTTGGGGCTTCACCTTAGGCGCGGGATGGTAAAGATCCAAATAAAGCGCCCTGGCCGGAGTGCCAACAGGCGAACGGGCGTAGTTCATCGCCATGTTGAAGCGGCTTTCGAACGAATCGAGATAATGGATGTCCTCTTCGGGAATGCCCGAACGCTTCGACGCTTCTTCTTTCGACATGCGCGCGCCTTCCCACTGGATAATCTTTTCGGTGTTTTCTTCAACGAAAAGATAGGTCTTCTCCGTTTCGTTTCCTTTCAAAAGCATCAAAATCATGTTGGGTTCGCCGATATTGGTCAAGTAGAAAAAGTTCCGTTGCGGGGTATAGGCATAGTATTGATCAAGCGTCTTGTGCGGGGCCTGTCCGGAAAAAAGCAACGCCACCGAACCTTCTTCAAGTCTTTCAAACAATCGTTTCCTTGCGTTTTCAGCATGTGCTTGCATTGTCTTCACCTCAAACCAATTATAGCAAAAACAACGTCAAAATGAAACGATAAAACGCCTTGTTTCTTTGCGCAAAAATATGGAGAACCACGTCTAAGAAGATTTCGAAGAATCTAGAAAAAACCTTTGAAATCGACGGGTTTGTGTTATCATTTATTTGGAGTGTTAAGATGGAGGGATATCTTTGATGATCAACGGTCAAATCGATTGGCTCACATTGATATTTTACGTCGTCGGCGGCCTGGGAATCTTCCTTTATGGCATCCATAAAATGGGGGATTCGCTCAAGCTTTTGGCGGGACATCGCCTAAAACTTCTGATTGAAAAAACGACCAACACACCATTAAAAGGCATTTTCATCGGCATTTTCGTAACCGTTTTGCTGCAGACAAGCTCCGGAACCACCGCGCTGACCGTCAGCCTCGTTCGGGCCGGACTCATGAGTTTTCCCCAGGCGCTTGGCGTCGTTTTGGGCGCGAACCTGGGAACAACCGCCACAAGCTTTCTCATCGGGCTTGAAATCCAACGATACGCGCTCCCCGTTTTGGCGGCGGGAAGCTTTTTGATTCTTTTCGCTCCGCCGAAACGCCTCAAGCGCCTTGGCGGAGTGTTGCTTGGGTTCGGCATGATTTTTTACGGTTTGGACCTTATGGGAGAAGCCTTGAGCGTTTTCGTCGAATTCGAATTCTTCCGCAACTCTTTGGAATTTGTGTCCGAAGTTCCCTTGCTCGGAGTCTTCGTCGGCGCCATCCTGACGGCAATTGCACATTCAAGCACGGCCGTAATCGGCATATTGCAACAACTCTACACAACCGGCGCCATGCCGCTTATCGGCGCCATCGCCATCGTACTCGGCAGCAACATCGGCACAACAATCACCGCCATTTTGGCGGCGCTTGGCGGGTCTACCGCGGCGAAAAGGACCGCGGCCGCGCACGTAATCTTCAATGTGGGCGGGAGCGTCATCTTTTTGATTCTCATCGCTCCTTACGCACTGTTCATCGGTTGGCTGCAAGACGTCTTCTATGCAGGAAGGCCTTCGGCGATGGTGGTCTCCTTCGCCCATATCTTTTTCAATCTGTTCAACACCATCATCATGTACTTTTTGATCAGCCGTCTAGCGGCGCTGAGCGAAAAGATCATAAAATCAAAAACCACCGACATCACCGTCGACACCGACGCGTTGCAAGAAAGCCTCATCAAAAACTCCCCCGCCCTTGCGCTTGAAAACGCCAAGCACGTCATCATGTCGATGGGCGATGTTGCGCAGATGATGTACGACACCGCGGTCGAGTATTCTTTCCACAACGACAAAAAACGTCTGGAAAAAGGCAGGGAACTTGAAGAGTTGATCGACACAATCGACACCAGAGTCCACGATTACCTAGTGAAACTTTCCCATCATCTCCTTGACGACGATTGGGCGGACGATCAAGCCGCCTATGTCGACACCATCCGCGACATTGAACGCATCGCCGACCATTGCCAAAACCTGTTCGACTTCTTTGAACACCGCCATGAAACCAAAAAACGCCTGAGCGACGACTCGGAAAAAGAACTCCGCAATCTCTACAAACTGACCAAAGAAACCTTAACGCTGACCTTACAGGCGTTTAAAGACAACGACCCGGACACCGCAAGCAAAATCCCTGACTTTGAAGAATCCATCGACAACCTGGTCCGAAACGCCCGCAAGGCGCACGTGCAGCGTTGCAATCTTCCCGCAAGCGATTGCGACGATTTGCTTTTTGTCGACATTCTAAGCAACGTCGAAAGAATCGGCGACCATTGTGAAAACATCGCCTTGAACATTCTCCACAAACGTCGTCATTTCGAAAAAACTCAACCTGCGAAAACCTAAGGGTAAATCAATGAAAAACCCCCTTCCTCACGAAGGGGGCAAAGAAAAACCCCGGAAAATCTCCGGGGTTTTGTGTGGGTGTTAAATTTTTTCAACCATAAGTTTCATGGTGCGGACCATTTGCGCGACATAGCCCATTTCGTTGTCGTACCAAGCAAGAACTTTGACAAGCTGCTTGCCGTCGACTTCAAGGACTCTTGTCATTTGCGCGTCGAAAATGGAGCCGTATTCGCTGCCGATTGTATCGCTTGAGACAATGGGGTCTTCCGTGTAAGCGAGCGTTTCGTTCGCGGCGTTTTTGACGGCTTCGTTCACTTCTTCGGCGGAAACGTTTTTGTCGAGTTCGACGACGAAATCGACAACGCTGCCGGTGACGGTGGGTACGCGGAGCGCGATGCCATCAAGTTTTCCGTTCAAATGGGGCAAGACTTTTCCGACCGCTTTGGCGGCGCCGGTCGTAGTCGGGCAGATGTTCGCCGCTGCGGCGCGGCCGCGACGGGCGTTGATGCCTTTCGCGTGGGGGGCGTCTAGTGTGTTTTGGTCGTTGGTGTAGGCGTGTGCGGTGGTCATGTAGCCTTTTTTGACGCCGAAGTTGTCGTCAAGAACTTTGACAACAGGCGCGAGGCAGTTCGTGGTGCACGAAGCGCCGCTGATGATTTCTTCGTCGCCTTTTAGATCTTCGTGGTTGACGTTGTAGACGATGGTCTTCACATCGCCTTTGGCGGGAGCGCTAATCATAACGCGCTTCGCGCCGGCTTTGATGTGTTTCATGGCGCCGTCTTTCTTCGTGAAAATTCCGGTGCACTCAAGAACCACGTCGACACCGAGGTCTTTCCAAGGAAGCGCTTCTGGGTCTTTTTCGGCGAAGACCTTGACTTCTTTGCCGTCGACCTTGATGGATTCTTCCCCGGCTTCGACAGAGTCGATTTTGTAGGGGCCTTGTGCCGTGTCGTATTTCAAAAGGTATGCAAGACTTTCCGCGTCCGTCAAATCGTTGAGGGCGACAATCTCGTAATCGGGATTGTCGTGCATGTAACGAAACGCAAGTCTACCAATCCGTCCAAAACCGTTAATTGCTACTTTTACTGACATAAAATTCCTCCTTAATATTTTTCGCTTTCGCACTTATAATTATATTGAATATGCCTTTAAAACACAACCTATATTACAACTTAAAACGTTTTCAGTATGGAAAAAACGTATTTGGCTCTTAAAGCAAAATGGAAAACCCCTCGCATGATCAATGATCTACGAGGGGTTTTTGGTTACGCTTGTGTCGATTCGCGTTGATGTTCTTTTTGACGCAATTCTCTGAAATACTGGTCCAAGGCGTGGCGATAGTCGCAATCTTCGCCTTTGTCACAAGTGGTGCACATGATGATTTCGCGCAAACGCTTGGGAATGAACGCGCGGATTTCGTCTTCGTTGTAGCCCACCTGCATCTTGTTGTCTTCGATGATGATTGGACGTCTGAGGACGCTGGGGTTTTGGATGATGAAATCCGTCAGTTCGCTTAAAGACATGTCGTCGAGATTCAAATCGTTGTCTTGAAACACTTTTGAACGGGTCGAGATGATGTCGTCGAATCCGCCTTCGGAATTCTTCAGCATGGCCCGAATGTCCTCTTTGGTGAGTTTCACGTTAAAGATGTTCTTCTCGCGATAATCGATGCGGTGTTCTTCAAACCATTTTTTCGCCTTCCGGCAGGAAGAACAGCTTGGCGTCGTATACATTTGTATCATGGCAAGGCCTCCTTTTCGACCGTAAAATGCGTATCCTTAATGTTCCTTAGGAAGTCTATAATAACACAAATTAGAAAAAATATGAATAAGTTTATGAGGTTTTTTTATGAAAGTGTTTGCAAATTCGGCTGTCAACGCTTTTTCCTTGTGTTATAATAAGACGCGAAGTCATTATAACAAACGGAGGACAATTTATGAAGTGGAATTTACAAAATCTCTACAAAAGTTTAGACGAATGGAACGAAGATTTCAAAAAGACCGAAGCATGGGTTTCCGAGATTTCAAAATACGAAGGAAAACTGGGAAACTTTGAGTCGTTCAAAGCGTATTACGAGTTGCAGAAAAAAATCTCCATCACGCTGAACAAACTCTTCCAATACGCAAATCTCAAGAGCCATTTGAACATGAAGAACGTTGAAAACGCCGCCCGAGTGCAAAAAGTCGCCCACCTCTTGAACGAATACAACAAAGCCACCTCGTTTGAATCCCCGGAAATTCTCTCGCTCGGAAAAGACAAGGTCTTCTCCTTTTTAGAACGCGACGAAGACTTGAAAGCCTACCGCTTTCCCCTTGAGAAACTTTTCCACCAAAGCCGGCATATCCTAGACCGCAAAAGCGAGGCTTTGCTGACGAACTACCAAAAGCTCGCCTCACAAGGCTACGAACTGCATAACGCATTAAGCGTCGCCGACAAAACGGCCAAGGAAGTCACACTGAAAAGCGGAGAAAAGGTTACCGTCACCAGCGGAAACTACCGCACGTTACTATCCGAACTCAAGGACAAAGACGACCGCGAAACCGTCTTCAAAGCCGTTTTCAACCATTACGAAAACCACAAACACACTTACGCGCAAATCTACAACACCGTCTTGCAGGCGGACGTTGCGGCGATGAAAGCGCGCAATTACGATTCCACGCTTGAAGCGTTTTTGTTCAAAAACAAGATCGACCCGATTGTCTACCACAACCTCGTAGAGACCGCCAAAGAAAGCACCCATCTCATCAAGCGGTACTATAAGTTGCGCAAAGACGCACTAAACCTCGATGAACACCGCACATTCGACCGTTTCATGCCCTTGGCCGAGTCCACCAGCAAGTTCTCCTACGAAGAAGGGCAAAAACTTTTCTACGAAGCCATCGACCATTTGAACGAAGATTTCAAAAACAAAGCGAAAGACGCCCTCAAAGAAGGTTACGTCGACGTCTACGAACAAGACGGCAAACAAACGGGCGCCTATTCTTCAAGCGCCCTCGACCAACACCCCTTCATCCTGATGAATTACGACGACACTTTGAGCGACGTATTCACTTTGGCGCACGAAGCCGGACATTCCATGCACTCGCTTTTCGCCATGGAACATCAGCCCATACCCACGCAAAATTACACCATCTTCGTCGCCGAAATCGCCTCGACGTTCAACGAACACTTGTTGCTCGATTATTTCATCGGCAACAACAAAGGCACCCGCGAAGACAACATCCAGCTCCTCCAACAATCAATCGACGACATTCTAGGTACCTTCTACCGCCAGACCCTGTTTGCGGCGTATGAACTAAAAGCCCACGAACTGGCTGAAAAAGGCGAACCCATCACCAACGAAACGCTCTCAAACATCATGGTCGACCTCTACAAAGACTTCTACGACATCGACATCCGCCAAGAACCCGGAAAAGAAAACGTTTGGGCCTACATTCCCCACTTCTTCATGGCGCCCTATTACGTCTACCAATACGCCACGAGCTTCGCGGCGAGCTTGAAACTATACGACATGGTCAAGGAAAATCCCGACAAAATCGACGACCACATCAACCTTCTCAAATCCGGAGGGAGCGACTTTCCGATGAACCAAGTCAAAGAAGCCGGCGTCGACTTGACGAAAAAAGACGCCTTTTTGGGCGTCGTCAAACGCTTAGAAACATTGATCGACGAATTAGAGCTTGCACTCAAAGAATAAATCTCGTACACTATAAGTAACACGATGACAAGCAGCGCGGCGGCACCTTCAGCGAGTCCGGGACGGTGAAAGCCGGACAAAAGCCGCAACGTGGAGCTTTGAGTGGTGCTAAAGACACCCGTCACCCGCGTTAAGGGCTTAAGCGCTTAGGAATTAAGGTGGTACCGCGGATCGCATTCGCCCTTAGAAATCATTAAGGGCGTTTTTTGTTTCAAAAAGAAAGGAAGTGTTTCCATGAAAACCATCGTTTCGGGCATTCAGCCCACCGGCAGTTTGAACATCGGCACCTATCTCGGCAGCATCAAAAATTTTGTCAAACTGCAACAAAAATACTCCGACCATCATTTTTACCTCTTCATCGCCGACCTTCACGCCATGACCACACCGATCGACGCGAAAAAACTGCGCAAAAAAATCAAAGAGCTCGCCGCCCTTTATCTAGCCTGCGGCCTTGAACGGGATAACCTCTCGCTTTTCATTCAAAGCGAAATCCCGGCGCATTCGCAGATGGGCTATCTTTTGCAGTGCTTCACCTACATGGGCGAACTCGAGCGCATGACGCAGTACAAGGACAAAGCGCAAAAACAAAGCGAGGGTATCCGTTCAAGCCTCTTCACTTATCCGGCGCTTATGGCCGGCGACATCCTGCTTTACGACGCCGAATACGTCCCCGTCGGCGACGACCAAAAACAGCACCTAGAACTCACCCGCAACATCGCCGAACGAATCAATCAGCGTTATGGCGAGGTTTTCAAAGTCCCCAAGCCGCTCATCCCGAAAATCGGCGCCCGCATCATGAGCTTGACCGACCCGATGCGCAAAATGTCGAAATCCGATGAAAACGTCAAATCACGCATCAATCTTTTGGACGAAGAAAACATCATCCGCAAACGGATCAAAAGCGCCGTCACCGACAGCGACCAAACCGTACGCTACGACAAACAAAACAAACCCGGCTTGAGCAACCTCTTCGACATCCGGATCGCCATCACCGACGAAAGCGTCAAAGAAATCGAAGACGCCTACGCCGATAAAGGCTACAAAGATTTCAAAGAAGATTTGGGCGAGATCGTCGTCAACGAGCTCCTCCCGATCCAAAAACGTTACCGTGAACTTCTCGATTCGGGCGAACTCGATCAAATCCTCGACGAAGGCAAACAACGGGCGGAAAAAATCGCCGCAGAAAAAATCGATTCATTGAACCGCATCTTGGGGCTGGGGCGCAAACGCAAACAAAAAGGATAGGTTTCCCTATCCTTGATCTTTAATCTTCATTTCGCTGATTTGCGCGGCGATGGCTTCCATCGCTTCGACCTCGTCTTCGCCGGTAGTTTCTATTACGATGAGCGAGCCCTTGTTGACGCCTAAGGACAAAACCCCCATAATCGATTTCAAATCGACCGTCTCATCCTCATAGGTGATTTTGATGTCGCAATCGAATTCGTTCGCCTTTTTCACAAGCGCGGTCGCCGGACGGGCGTGCAACCCTTCTTGATTGGTGATTACAAATTCTTTTTTCATGCCGATTCTCCTTCGTCCTCAGCCATAGCCTTCAGGGCGGAATATATTTGTTCATTGCCTTCTTCAAAATACAGTTTCACCTTGTCTCCGACAAGGTTTACGCCTAAAGCTCCGGCTTGCTTGATCGCTTTCAAATCCGCTTTCGATGCGTCTTTTAACGTCACATTCACTTTGCCCCGCACAAACTCGACGCGGGCGATGTTGCTTTCTCCCATCGCCGCATGCAAAGTGGAGACGTCGTAATCGCTTTGCTTTTTCTGTCTCAAGCGGCGAAAAACGAACACCAAAACGATTGCAAGCACTAGCAAAAGCGCAAGATACGGTGCTATGTTCAGAAAGGTTTCCATGCCTTCACCTCGCTTTTGATTATCAACATTCTATCACACTCTGTTTATTTTTGAAACGATTTCGTGTATAATGTGGGCAAGCAAATTGCCCTTTTCGAGAAAGGAGAATGCCCATGAAAACCGTAATCGCCACGGATCAAAAAACGCTTCTCGACCATTACTATGTACGTGGAAGAGTCTTCATCGTCGAACAGAAAATCGACTGGCAAGAAGAGTTCGACGACGCCGATTACGATGCGACGCTTTTCGTCCTTTACGAAGACCAAAAACCAATCGGCGCCGCAAGACTCCATCAAAACAAAGTCGGTCGCGTCGCGGTCTTGAAGGCGCACCGCCACAAAAAAGCCGGTACGAAACTGATGAACGATTTGGAAGCGTTCGCGAAAAAACAAGGCGTTCACGAACTCAAACTCGGCTCGCAGTGCTACATCATTCCTTTTTACGAATCGCTGGGCTATAAAGCGTACGGAGACATATACCTAGACGCCGGCATCGAGCATAAAATGATGAAAAAGACGCTTTGAAAGGAGACATTATGGACAAAGTCATCGAAGCCATCATCGAAATTCCGATGGGCACAAAAAACAAATACGAAATCGACAAGGCGAGAAACCGCATCAAGTTGGATCGAGTGCTCTACTCGCAGATGACCTACCCCGCCGAATACGGCTACATCGAAAACACCCTGGCCGAAGACGACGACCCGTTAGACATCTTAGTCATGGCAAGCACAAAGACCTTCCCGGGATGCATCGTCGACGCCCGCGTCATCGGCGCGCTTGACATGATCGACAACGGCGAGAAAGACTACAAAATCATCGCCGTCATGGACAGCGACCCCCGATTTTCGCACATTCACAAAATGGAAGACATCCAAGACCACATGCTTCGCGAAATCAAACACTTCTTCCGCACTTACAAAGACCTTCAGCAAAACAAAACCGTCGAAGTTTTGGACTTTCACGACAAAGATTTCGCCGTCAAACTCATAGAACAAAGCGTCAAACGCTACCAAAGGCACATCCAAAAGGAGGCAAACCATGGCCACTAAAATCAAAATGGTGTTCGACAACCAGCTTCACGGCATACTGACGGGGCATCACGGTTCCTCGCAAGTCGGTCCGGCCGAAGGCGCTCTGGATCCTTACGACATGGTCTTAGGCGGACTCGGTGGTTGTCTCAACCACACCCTCCAAAGCATCTTGGACAAAAAGCGGATCAAGGTTCAAGGCATCCATTACGACATCGAAGGCGAGAAACGCACCGAACCGCCCACCACGCTCAAATACGTCGACGTGCGCATGCAAGTGCGGGGCGCCGACGAAGAAGCCAAAAACGACATCGAAAAAGCCTTCGAACTCGCAACCCGCTACTGCAGCGTCTATCAGACGCTTTCAAAAGTCGCCACGATGCGTCCAAAACTCACATTCGAAGAATGAAAGAACGGCTGAGCCGTTCTTTTTTTCGCATCAAAAAAGTCCGCGAACGCGGACTTTGAACACTTTATTGGAGCGGGTGAAGGGAATCGAACCCTCACAGTCAGCTTGGAAGGCTGAGGTTCTACCATTAAACTACACCCGCAAAGCTGTAAGGGGGAGATAAAAATGGAGCGGGTGAAGGGAATCGAACCCTCGACTTAACCATGGCAAGGTTACGTTTTACCACTAAACTACACCCGCATTGACACAAGCGTTAGTATAATACCACGAAGAACGCGGAATTGTCAAGAGAGAACGCCCACATTAATCGTTTTCTTCGCGTCGCCTGAGCACGCGCATTTTCGCACTCTTGGCCCGGGGGTTTTCGGCCGTTTCTCGTTCGCTTGGACGAATGACTTTCTTTTGGACGCGCTCGAAGGGTGCCCGCTTTTTTGGCATGGTGACGAGAAAATCGGGATGGTCGGTGGTGGAGGCTTCCTTGAAGACGTCTTTGACAATCTTGTCCTCAAGCGAATGGAAGCTGATGACGACGATTCTGCCGCCGGGGCGCAAAATATCAAGCGCTTGTTCAAGCGATTCTTTCAATGCGGACAATTCGTCGTTCACTTCGATTCGAAGCGCTTGAAAAACCCTTTTGGCCGGATGGCCCTTTTTCGAAAGCGCCTTTTGTGGCATGGCCCTTTTGATTGTCTCGACTAGTTCCAAAGTGGTTTCAATCGGTTTTTCTTTGCGGGCTTCGACGATTTTTCCGGCGATTTGCGGCGAAAACTTTTCTTCTCCGTAGGCGTAAAACATCTTTTTCAAGTCCGCGGCGCTGTAGGTGTTCACGACGTCGCGCGCCTGAAGCGCTTGCGTGGTGTCCATGCGCATATCGAGCGGCGCGTCGTAACGGTAGCTGAACCCGCGGCGCGCATCGTCGAAATGGAAGGAAGAAACCCCTAAGTCATAGAGTATGCCGTCGACTTTGTCGACGCCACGCTTTTTGAGGGCGGCTTTCAAGTTCCGAAAGTTCTCGCGGACGATGGTGTAAGCTTTTCCTTCTGCGCTTAGTTTTTCACGCGCCTTTTCGATGGCGAAGTCGTCTTGGTCAAACGCGTAGAGACGACCACTTTTGAGCCTAGACAAAATTCCGGCCGCGTGCGAACCGCCGCCTAGAGTACAATCGACATAGACGCCGTTTTCTTTGACCTTAAGATGCTCAAGGGCTTCTTCATACAATACGGGAAGATGTTTCATGCAAATCCTCCTTCAGATAAAAGAAAAACGCTTTGACAAGCGCTTCTTTTGATACCTACTCTTCGGTTTCGGTATCGGTGGATTCATCGGTTTCTTCTTTTTGCGCAACGACTTCGCGGTCTTTGTAGTGGCCGCAAGCTTTGCAGACGCGATGGGCGAGTTTCATCTCACCGCAGTTTGAACAAACGACCATGCCCGGCACTCTGAGCTTGTCGTGCGTGCGGCGCTTGCGTTTGCGCGTCTTCGATGTGCGTCTTTGTGGTACGACTGGCATGATTTTGCCTCCTAACTTTTGTACTTCTCTAATTCTTGCAGTTGCGGATGCCCTTTGCGCTTCGCTTCTTCGCTTTCTTCGAAACGATCGTCTTCTTTCGCTTTCGGATGAAGAACGCGCATAGGTTTTTCCAAATATATATTAGACCACACTATCGGGTATAAGTCAATACTTAATCCGTCTATCTGACGATATTCGTCGTCCTCGTCTTCTGTGAAAGTTTCCCGCACTTCAACCTCGATTGGGTATTCGACGGGTTCCAAAGACCTCGCGCAAGCGATGGTCAACGTTGTTTTCACTTCCAAATCAAAATGAAAAAACGTATCGTCTTCAATGTCGATGGTGCCTTTCACGGTTGTCGGGGCGACGGCGATCAAGTCTTCGTCTTTGGGCATGTAATCGGCCAAATCAACGGTCGCTTCGAACGTGGGGTCCTGGTGAATTTTCTTCCTCAACTGCGCAATGGTCCATTTCATAATTTTCACCCCTAACCTGTTAAAATTATATGTTTTCTTGTCGACAAAGTCAAACATAAGGTATAATGGAATTTGTATGAAAGGAGGCGTCCCGCATGAAAGCCACCGGCATTGTCGTCGAGTACAATCCCTTGCATTTCGGACACGTGCACCATATCGCAGAAACCAAGCGCGTAAGCGGCGCGGACGTTTTGATTGCCGTCATGAGCACCCACAGCGTACAGCGCGGCGAATTCAGCGTCGCCGACAAATTCGAAAAGACAAAATGGGCCCTTTTGGCAGGCGTCGATTTGATCGTAGAACTGCCGGGCGTTTTTAGCCTGCAAAACGCCGACCGATTCGCCTATGCGAGCGTCGCCATCCTCGAAAAGCTCTCTTGCAAGGAAATCGTCTTTGGAAGCGAAAGCGCCGACATCGACAACTTGCGCTTCATCGCCGAGATTATGCGCACAGACGCCTATAGCGACGCGTTGCGGAATTTTTTAAACGAAGGGACGAGTTACCCCACAAGCGCCCACAACGCTTTACAGTCTCTAACGGGCGAAACGTTCAGCGCAGGGCCAAACGACATCCTCGCCATCCAATACATCGACGCCCTTTACGCCTTGCAAAGCGAAATGGTCCCACGCGCCATAAAACGAATCGACACCGAGTATTACGAAGACTTTCAAGAAAATCGCAAGATTCAAAGCGCGACCTCGTTGAGACGGCGTTTGCAGGAAGGGAAATCCATAAAAGGGTACGTCCCCGGATACGTCCAACAAACTTTTGAAGAAAAAAAGCCCATTTTCATGGAGGCTTTTCTCCCCTACATCCGTTATACCCTCGCAAAACATGACCCGAAGACCTTGCGGCGCATTTTCGGTTTCGACGAAGGCCTTGAAAACCTCTTTTTGAGCGCGGAAGGATTCCACACGTTTGAAGACCTCGTCGAAACGCTCGCGAGTAAGCGCTACACCCACTCGAAAGTGAAAAGGGCGCTCATGCATGCGCTTTTGCATGTGGAAAAAAACGACATCGTCACGTTCGACCCTCCATATCTTCGCGTTCTCGGCATGAGCGGCAAAGGGCAAAAGTATTTGAACGAAATCAAAAAAGATTTGGACATTCCTTTGATCACCAAAATCAAGCGCGAACGACACCGTTATCTCGATTTGGAGCTGCGCATCACGAAAATCTACGACCTTGTCGCCGGCGCTTCCCTTTACAAACGGGAATTCCAACCCCTTCGCAAAGATTAGTGTATCGGTTGCGAAAGCCTCAAGACCTACTTATAATGAAATAGGGTGATAGAATGACTGAAAAAGAAAAACTTCGAGAAACAATCGGCAAAATCGTCGATCCGAGCAACGAAAAAAGCCTTGCGGACAACGAAGCCATCCGCCATTTGGCGATCGATGGAAAATCTGTAACGCTTCTGGTTGGCGTCGCCAACGAAAACAGCGACGAAGCCAAAAAGACCTTGCGGCGCGAACTGGCTAAAGCCATCAAACGCGATTTGGGTTATGAAGGCTTGAAGCTCGATTTCGAACCGCTTAAGAAAAAAGACAGCATCCTGCAAAAGAAAAACGTTCGCTATATCGGGGTGGCAAGCGGAAAGGGCGGCGTTGGAAAATCGACGGTCGCGGCAAATTTGGCGTTGGCCCTAAAACGCCTCGGCAAAAAAGTCGGCATCATCGACGCCGACATTTACGGCAGCAACATGCCCATCATTATGGATATGGAAATACGGCCGCCAAAAGCGAACGAAAATGAAAAAATCATTCCCTTCAACAAACACGGCATCGAACTCATCTCAACGGAGTTCTTCATGGAAGAAGGCAAACCGCTCATGTGGAGGGGGCCGATGCTTTCGAAAATGCTTGAACACTTCTTCTACGATGTCGATTGGGACGAAGACACCGAATACATCATCATCGACTTGCCGCCCGGAACCGGAGACGTCGCCATCGATATCCAGCGTTTCATTCCCGAATGCCGGATGTTGATTGTGACGACGCCACATCCAAGCGCCTCGCGCGTGGCCGTTAAAGCCGGCTTCGCCGCCAAGCAGCTCAACCATTCCATCCTAGGTGTCATCGAGAACATGTCCTACCTCAAAAACAACGACGATATCTTGCGCATCTTCGGCGAAGGCGGCGGCAAAGAAGTCGCGGACAAGCTGAACACCGCCTTGGTTCAACAAATTCCCATCGGTCAGCCCGAAAGCGGCCACCACAGCCTCTTCGGCATGAAAGAAGAACTCGGCGTGCTCTATCTCGGGCTTGCCAACAAGCTCATCAAAGCCGTTGAAAAAGACTCTTGAAACAAAGAGTCTTTTTTTTGGCCTTTCGTTTCCTTAGCCTTTGGTGTATAATCGACATGGACCTCACAAAAAAGTTGCGTGATACTATGAGCGTTTTGGAAATACGAGACCTATCCTTCGGATACGACGCAAACAGGCTTTTTCACGACGCCACGTTGCGTCTTTTTGAAGGCGATCACGCCGTGTTGGTGGGCCCAAACGGCTCCGGAAAAACCACGTTGCTCAAGCTTCTTTACGGGACGTTGATTCCCGATAAGGGCGCCTTGCGCAAAAACCACAAAAAACGCGTGGGCTATTTGGACCAATACGCGAAAATCGACGGCAACTTGCTTGTCGAGGAATACCTTTACGAAGTGTACGCCGATTTGTTCGAAAAAGAACGTCGTATGGAAGACCTTTACACCCTCGTCGAAGGCGCCGATAGCGACAAACAAGAACGCTACCTCACAAGAGCGAGCGAGATTGGCGAAGAACTCCTCGAAAGCGGCTTTTACGCGGTGAAATCGGAAATTGGAAAGATTCTTGGCGGTCTGGGCCTTTCTACGGATTTGCTCAAAGCTCCTATCCGTACGCTTTCTGCCGGCATGCGCGCCAAAGTCATCCTCACAAAATTGCTTCTTGAAAAAGCGGATGTGCTTTTGCTCGACGAACCGACCAACTTCCTAGACGTCGAGCACATCGATTGGTTGAGCAAATTCTTAAACGCATATGAAAAAGCCTTCATCGTCGTCAGCCACCACGAAGGTTTGCTTCGCGACATCGCCCAAACGGTCTTCGCAATCGAATACGGTCAAATCACGCGATACAAAGGGGATTTCGATTATTACCTCCGTGAACGCGAACTCCGTCAAGAACAACAACTGAAAGCCTTCGAATCCCAACAAAAATTCATCAAAAGAACCGAAGAGTTCATCCAAAAAAACATCACCCGCGCCTCCACAAGCCACCGAGCCAAAAGCCGACGGAAAATGCTTGAAAAACTCGAACGGGTCGAACCGCCGAAAAAAGACCGCACATACAAATTCCATTTCCCCCTAAGCCGACGCGTCGGCCACAAAGTCCTTGTGGTCGATGGATTGGATATCGGGTACGATACGCCATTGGTTGAAACCCTTGACTTAGAGATTCTACGCGAAGACAAAGTCGTCATCACCGGCGAAAACGGCATCGGAAAAACCACGTTTTTGAAAACCGTTCTCGGCGATTTAAACGCTTTGCAGGGCAATTACACCTGGAGCGATACGAAAGAAATCAGCTATTTCGCCCAAGATGGAAACCTCAACGAGGACCTAACGCCCTTTGAAACCATCCGAGAACACTACCCGAAGTTCACAAGAGGCGACATCATGGCTTTGCTCGCCGCACATGGCATCGACGCCTCAAAAGCTCGCCGGAAACTCAAAACGCTTTCCGGAGGAGAACTGACCAAAACCCGTCTGGCCTTGCTTCGCCATGTCAAAAGCAACGTTTTGATCCTTGACGAACCGACAAACCACCTAGACGCCAAGGCAAAAAAAGCGCTAAAACGCGCCCTTATGGAATACGAAGGAACACTGATCCTAGTGTCTCACGAACGCGATTTCTACGAGGACATCTGCGACTATGAAATCGCCTTGTCCTCAGAATAAAAAAGCACCTTGCCCTCGGCACAAAGGGGGCAAGGTGTTTTTTTATACAATCTTTTGCTTTAAATCTTTCATCTCGTATAGATAAACCAATAGCGATAAAGCCCCCGCGGTGACATCGGCCGCCACAAACGCAAGCCAAATGCCGCGAACGGAAAATAAGTATGTAAACATGAAGGCTAAGGGAATGAAAAGAACGAACTGACGCGAAACCGCTACGAGGAAAGCGCGAAACGCATACCCCATCGCTTGATAGACGCTCGACAAAAGAATCTGAAACGTAATCATCGAAAAACCTAACGCGACAATCCGGAAAGCCGTCGCTCCATTTTCAACGAACACCTCATCGACATCGGGAGAAAACAAAATAAACAGCGGACGAGCAAAAAGCAACACGAGCACCGTCACCCCGAAGAGATACCCGAAAAGCAGCCGGGTGGTGAAGGAGATGACGTCAAAAAGCCTTCTGTGAAATTCCGCGCCGTAGTTGAACCCCACAATCGGTTGCAACCCTTGCACAAGACCGAAACCGGGCATCAGTGTAAACATGATCAAACGAGTAATGACTCCGTAAATCGAAACATAAATCTCCGGATTCATTGGCGCATAATGGTTGATCAGACGATTGACAATCACCACCAATATTGCGCCTAGTGTGTTGCGCACGAACGTCGGCATGCCAACCGTGACGATCTCATACGCCATTTTCAAATCAAGCTTGTAGATGGTTCGAAGGCGGATTGCAAGCGCCGAATTGGGACCAAGCGCTCGCGAGAACACATAAATAAACGATACGCTTTTCGAAATGGCGGTCGCAATGGCTGCACCGCGCACACCCAGTCCAAGGCCAAAATCAAAAATAAAAAACGGGTCAAGCAGAATGTTCAACCCGGCGCCGATGATCAACGAAATCATCGCGATGTGCGGGCGGCCTTCGGCGCGGGTCAAATTGTTCAAAACGATCGAAAGCGAAAACGGCGGCAACGCAACCAAGATGAACAGCAAATACTCTCTCGCATAATCGATGTTCCCCGAACTGGCCCCGAAAAAATACAAGAGTTCTTCCAAGAAAATATAGGTTACGACCGAGACGAACACCGAAAGCAAAAGATTCAAGAAAATCGCCGTATTGACCGAACGCACCATCGCATCTTCATCGCCACGACCATACGCTCTTGAAAACACCGAAGCGCTGCCGATGCCGATCATGATGCCGATCGCCAACACTATCATTTGTACAGGAAACGCAATCGCCAAGGCGCCGATGGCGATTTCTCCGGCGCCCCATGCGATAAAGACGGTGTCGACTAGATTGTATAACGCGTTCACCATCATGGCGATGATGGCCGGAATGGAAAGTTTGATCAACAGTTTTTTAACGTCCATGTTGCCGAGCATTCGGCTGCGTTCTTCGTTCATGCAATCACCTCGGTCCGTGTTACATTATAGCATAAACCAAGGGTTTTTAGCGTCTATGTTTGAATGGTTGCCATTTCTTCAAGCGCATCTTTTTGTCTTTGCATAACGGAATGCGCTTCCTTATAACGCGCTTCTCTGATTAAAATTTCAATCAATTCGTTGGTAAAATATTGAATGTAGAAAGACTCTTGTTTCGCGAGCGCCATAGGGAAACAAATGTCGCGAAGAAGATTCTTGTAGCCTTTTTCATCGGCAATCGTTAGGCTGTGATGGAGGGATTTTTCCACCAAAAAAGGCTCCGATACATCTTCCAAATGTGGCGCCGCCTTTTTAAGAAAGGCGGGGTTCTTACGATTGAAAATCATGAGAATGGACAGCGCTCGATAAAACCATTCGTCCTTAGGGTTGGCTTGTAAGTCGAACAAGACGTTTTCCGGGTCTATAACCGCGTCTTCGGGACACACGGTCAATCGTATCACTTGATAAAGATTTCGATGTTCCGCATCCAAACAACTCGGAGGCAAGATGGAAAACTGTCGCTTGACCTCTTCAGGGTCTTCTTCAGCCAAGAAATACAGTCTGTGCAAATGCAAACTCGTCAGTTTCTTGGGGTAGTTGTATTCGGCAAATATTCTTCTCGCCACCTCATAATGCTTTGCGCTGTTGTTTTTCTTGCCGATTTTTTGACGTACATAATATGCGTACATGGATTCAAGACCCCGAAGCATGGGGTCGATGCTTTCGCACTGATCAAGTGTCCAAAGCAAATTGTACGCTTGTCTGTATTGCCTAGTCTCATAACTGTGGATGGCAGCGACGATGACGGTGGTGACGCTTGTGAACAAATCCATGTTGTTCATACCCGGGAGAATGGTTTTCATCAAGTTTTCGCTTTCAACGTAAGCCCCTCGCAAATTTGACAGCAACAAACGAAACAAATCGGTCATGATGTCGTGATTCAATGCCCTGACATTTTCATACAACTGCTCCAACTTGAGAACATCTTGATAATAAAACGCCTGAAGGGCGTCTTTGAGCACGTTCGTGTCTTCAAACGTCTGCGCATAAGCCTCTAAATCGATGCCCATCCGGTCTGATATTTCACGCACAAAAAGACTGTTGGGCGACATTTTGTTGTTCTCGATTTTTGATAAGTAACTCACGCTGCATATTCCGTGAGAAACCGCTTCTTGCGTCATGGAAAGTTCCGTGCGCTTGCGTTTTAACACCTCCCCTAGATAATGCGAATAGTTGACGGTTTTTCGATTGTACTTGTCGATGATTTTTTTCTTAATCTTTTTGAAGTCCATAGTATACCCCTTTCTAGTCTTATCCTCTTATATTGTAGGTAGGATGATTTTTCGGAAACAGTTTCTATACTTGATAAAAGTCCGCAAAAACGCTCCCGATAAATCATACCACTTCTGCAGAAAACCCTTTTTCAAAAGGGGGTATATTTCATAGAAACAAAAGTGTTCTACGACCCATCGAAAAACTAAAATGTGCTATAATGGAAATAGATTGATTGAGGGGGGACTGTATGCCGAATCGAAAACCCGACGATGATGTCAAATGGTTTTTGTTTCTCATACCTTTCGTTGGTCTTTTGCTCCACATATATTTCAAGAAAAACCGGCACCAAAGCGAACATTACAGTCAATGGAGCACCTTGCAGGTTTTCCTTCTTACCGTTTTGGTTCCCATCTTGGTCTTTTTGCTTTTTCTTTTCATTGCGCTAGCGGCGGTTTCCGATTAAACAAAAACCTTTTAAAGACAAAGCGACGCTAACAGGCGTCGCTTTTCACACGCTCAAACGACATGCACATTTTGAAATGCAATGCATTATCGGTAGAAGGTTTAGGTTGATTTGTTATACTTAACGTATCAAAAGGAGGTTTTTTATGACCTATGAACAGATTCTGTCGCTTTTGGTCGTGACGCTCATAGCATCCATTGTCTCGTTCGTAGTGGACTTCATTCTCGTTCGTTTCAACCGAAACCTCGTCTTTTTGTTGCCGGGGATACTCCTTGGATTCACGGGCCTCTTAACGCTTTTTGTGTTCAGCGGTGCCGCAGGATGGGGCGCCATCATTTTGGCCGGGTTCATCGCGATGTCGGCCGTAGCGTTCATCGTTAGTCTAATCATCGGATTGCTTTTTTACTTCAAGTATCCCTCGCACACGAACAGGCCTTGACACTTGTCGAACTTCGCCCATACAAAAAGAGATTTCCGCAAAGAAATCTCTTTTTTCATACATGGATGTCGGGGTAGCGACAATACTCTTTCAGTGGACAGCCTTCGCATTTCGGACGGCGCGCTGTGCAATGGTAACGTCCGAAAAAGATGAACTGATGGTGCGCTTTCGACCAGCGTTCTTCGGGAAGGCTCTTCATCAGTTTCTCTTCCACTTGGCGAGGGGTGTCTTTTTTGGCGGCAATTTTCAAACGTTTGGACACTCTGGCGACGTGGGTGTCTACAGCAATGCGGGGTTCTCCGTATAAAACGCTCAAAACGACGTTGGCGGTCTTTCTTCCGACCCCCGGCAGCGATTCGAGTTCTTCTTGCGTCTTCGGGACGTTTCCGTCAAACCGTTCTTTCAAGGCAATGCAAGTGTTTTGGATGTTTTTGGCCTTGTTTTTGTAAAGGCCTAAGCTGCGGATGGTCTCTTCAAGGTCTTCAAGGGGCGCTCCAATATAATCCTCGAGGGTCTTGTAACGTTTAAAAAGCGACTCGGTGGTTTTGTTGACGGCGGCGTCTGTGCTTTGCGCGCTCAACATCACCGCAATCAAAAGCTCCAATGGATTGGTGTGTTTGAGTTCAATGGCGGCGTTTGGGAACAGTTTGTCGATTCTTGCAAGGATTTCCTCTACTCTTCCCATAATTTATGAAAGTCCTTGAGTGCGTCTTGGTTTTTCGGTCGACTTGAAGAAACTTCTTGCAATTGGTTCAACAGCAAATGGTCGATATACTTGAGCGAAGTCCTTTTTCGTTTGAGCGCGCTCAAGGTCGCTTCTTCAATCATCGACATTGAGTATTCCTCGTCGTGAATCCATTTTTTGACCAGTTCCAAATCGAGCGCGTTCAAAGGTTTTTGCAACGTGCTTTCCAAATAGGAAACCACTTTGCCGATTTCGTCGTTTGATGTTTCTTGCCCTTCCCGTTGCAGATGGCTGATTACTTTGGTCAAAAAATAATCGATGGTGAACGTTTCGGTTTCTTTGCCGTTCTCCGCTTCTACTAGGGTGATGTTCAAATAGCCTTTCGACATCAATCCGTTTAATAGCTCTTCGGTTTCCTTGTTGGAGAGGGAAAGCCACTGGGCGAACTTAGAAGGCTTGATGATGCGTTGCTTTTCTTCAAGCAAGGTGTTCAGCTTAATCAAAGCAATCGCTTCTTGTTCGCTCAAATCGAACTTGTGATAATACTTGAGCACAAGCGATTTGTAATCCAAAACGCCTTCTTTGATCAGGGTTTTCAATATGGATTTCAAGGTAGATTCCCTCCCTTAGAACTTGAGGCTTTTTTTCGCAAGCTTTTTCAGCGCAACTTCCGCCGCATGCTGTTCCGCCTCTTTTTTGGTTCGTCCGCTTCCCTCACCCATGAGAATCTCATCCATGTAAACGCGAATGGTGAAAAGTTTGTTATGGGAAGGGCCCTCTTCGGAAACGACACGGTAATCGAGCTGACGTTTGTCGGATTGCACGAGTTCTTGCAAATGCGACTTGAAATCGATGAAACTTTTTTCTTCCTCTTCTTCGATAAAAGGGAAGACAACTTTGTCGGCGACTTTGTACACTTCTTCAAGCCCCTTATCCAAAAAGACCGCCCCGACAAAAGCCTCAAAGGCGTCGGCGAGCAGTGCGTGACGGTCGCGGCCGCCGCTTTTTTCTTCGCCATGGCCGAGCAGTACGTATTGCCCAAGATCGCAAGCTTTGGCGAATTCTACAAGCGCGGCCTCGCAAACGTAGCGGGCGCGTCTTTTCGTCAAGTCGCCTTCGTTGTAATGGTTGTCTTTTTCATACAAATAGCGCGCCATAATCAGATCCAAGACGGCATCGCCGACGAATTCCAAGCGCTCGTTCGACTCGATGTTGTGTTCGTTGGCGTATGAAGAGTGCGTCAAGGCGGTTTTTAAGAGCTGTCTGTTTTGAAAATCAAGACCGAAAAACTTCTCGAGACCTTTCACTTTACGCCTCCTCTTTTTCGATAGTGGCGGAAACCTTGCCGATGACGTCCTGCCGGACGACATGGGCCGCTTGGCGGATGGCGTTGTAAAAACCGAGTTTCTTAGAAGATCCTTGTGCTTTGATGACGACGCCGCGAAGGCCGTATATCATCGCACCGCCAATTTCGGCAGGGTCCATGCGCTTCTTGAAACGTTTTAGATTGCGGTAAGACAAAAGGAGTCCGAGTTTTCCGAGAATTCCCCGGGACAGTTCCTCTTTGAGCATCACGCCCATGCCTTTGGCCGTACCTTCAATAGTTTTCATGACGATGTTGGCGGTAAATCCGTCGCTGATGAGGATGTCTGCCGGCGGATTCAAAACGTCTTTTGGTTCTACGTTTCCATAAAAATTTATGCGTTCGTTTTCAAAGAAGAGCTTTTCAACTTCGCCTTCAAGTTCGCGGCCTTTGCCTTCTTCGGTGCCAACGTTGATCAACCCCACCGAAGGATCCTTTATGCCCAAAACTTCCCGGGCGTATATGGTGGCGAAATAGGCTTGTTGAACCATGTACTCGGGGCGGATTTCCATGTTTCCTCCGGTGTCGAGAAGAATCATGTTCCGCTTTACGGTCGGAATGACGGGCGCGATGGCCGTACGTTTCATGTTTTTCATCCTACCCACAAGAATATGTGCGCCGGCAATCAAAGCCTGAGTCGCACCGCTTGTGACAATCGCGTCGTTTTCCTCTTTGCGAACGCTGGTCAGACTCATGGCCATAGAGCTCTTTCGATTGCTTCGGATGGCACGGATGGGGTCTTTTTCCCCCATGTCGATGACGCCTTGGCTTTCAACAACCTTAATGCGAGGGTGTTCACGCAAGTGCGTGTTGATTTTCTCCTTGTCTCCATAAAGTGTGATTTCAATATCCGATATTTTTTCCACGGCGAACATGGCGCCTTCAATCTGTTCTTTCGGAGCGTAATCTCCGCCCATGGCGTCGACTGCGATTTTAATCATATTTCCACCTCTTTAATCTAGTTGGCATAATCCATTATAGCATAGAACCATTTCCACAAAGAATGAAATTCATTGTGAAAACGTTTTGTCCTGAGCAAGCTTTTTCTCCAAGGTATCAAAGAGTGGGACAAGAGTTTCATCCTTGGTTTCCATGTATCGTTTCAATAGACTTTGCGCGTCTTTTCGGGCTGTTTTCAAAAGCTCCATGTCTTCAGAAAGGTTAACGTGCTTCAGCGGCGTATCGCCGCTTTGCATCGTGCCAATCAAATCGCCGAATCCGCGGTGCGCCAAATCGTATTCGCTCAACAAGAAACCGTCGCTCGTTTTTTCCATAACCTCAAGACGCTTGCGGACCTCGGCGTCACCTTCATACAGCAACAAACAGCGACCCTCCCGGCCGTTTCTTCCGATACGCCCGCGCAGTTGATGCAGCTGAGCGTACCCGAAGCGCTCGGCGTTGTAGACCACCATGAGTGTGGCGTTTTCAACGTGCACGCCGACTTCAACTACGCTCGTGGCTACTAGTATGGTCTTTTCGCCACGATAGAAGCCCTCAAGAGCATCCTCTTTTTCTTCAACGTTTTGTTTTCCGTGCAACATGGCGATTCCTTCACCGAAACGCTTGCGATATTTGGCGTAAAGACTCTTCACGCTATAAAGCTCTGCGCTTTCTTCGATGCGCGGAGCGACAAGATACGCCTGTTCTCCCCGTTCGATCGTTTCCCTTAGAAGTCTGCTCACTTCGGATTCTTTCGCAAAAGACGCAACGGCGGTACGGACACGGTTTTCTCCGTATGGCGAATCGATGGTGGTTACGTCCATATCGCCAAAAAGAGTCATGGCCAAAGTTCTTGGAATCGGAGTCGCGCTCAAATAAAGCACATCGGCCTTCAATCCTTTGTTTTTGAGTTGTTGGCGTTGTTCGACGCCAAAGCGGTGTTGCTCATCGGTGATCAAAAGCCCCAAATCCCGGTAACGAGTGCGCTCGCTAAAAAGGACATGTGTGCCGACAATAAAGGGTATTTCTCCACTCGCAAGGGATTTCTCTATACGTTTTCGCTCCTCAGAGGCCAAAGACTGAGTGAAAAGCGCGGCTTCATAAGGAGTGTCCTTCAAAAAGCCGTTCAGCGTCTTGGCGTGTTGTCGAGCCAAAATTTCCGTTGGCGCCATGAACACGACCTGTTTGCCCGCGCTTAGACAAGCGACCGCCGCAAGGAGGGCGACAATTGTTTTTCCGCTGCCGGTATCGCCTTGTAGCATCCGCTGCATGGCACGCTCGCTTTTCATGTCGGTGACAATGTCGGAGACGGCTTCATTTTGCGAAGCGGTCAAAGGAAAAGGAAGCGATGCTTTTAAGCGCCTCAAAGCCTCGTCGTCCACATTTTTCGAAGCGCCGTGGGCGTCTTGATGCAACCGCTTGATGTATTGGCTTTTGAGCTGGTAGATGAGAAGTTCTTCGTATTTCAATCGGCGGTGCACATCTTGCAAGTCTTGTTTTGTTTCAGGGCTGTGCGCAATTTTGCGAAGCGTGTTCCCATCGATTAGGTTGCGTCGCTTTCGCAACGTTTCGGGGATGATGTCGTCAACTTCGCCGGTCTCTTTTAACGCGCTGAGCGCAAAGGAGGAAAATTGAGCGTCGGAAACGCCGGCGACATTGTATACGGGAAGTATCCCTTCCTCAAATCGTTCGCGCAAAAAAACTTTTTGCGCGGTCACGACCCGACTGTTCGTCTCGAACTTACCGTATAAGACAATGCGCACGCCTTCAAAAAGAACACGCCTCAAGTAATGTTGGTTGAAAACGGATACCGAGTAGGTGTGCTCCCCTGCCTTGGCTTTGAATGTTAGACGGCTTAGATTTTTGCGGATGAAAAAAACGTTCGGTTGGTTTGCCACTACGCCTTCCAAATAAAAAACGCCGCCCGCTTGAACCTCGGAAGGGTCCGCGAGACGCCGGTGCACATAACGCACCGGAAAGCGCATCGTCAAATCCCAAGGCGTATGAATCCCTTGTTCATTGAGCAATTTTTCACGTTTTTTCCCGATGCCTTTAATGTTAGAAAGCGTCATGTTCATCACCACTTCGATTATAACACGAACGCAGAAAAAAAGACCAGAGACGAGCTCTGGTCTTGAAGGTTATTCTACCGCAAAGAAATACGCGTAAATCTCTTGTTTTCCAGAAATGATGTCCACTTCGACTTCGCTATAGGTTTCTCCGATGTAATCGGCCAGTTTGTCGGCTTCCTCGCGGTCGACGGATGTACCGAACATAATAGTGATGATTTCACTGTCCTCATCGATGATTTTCCCTATCAAAGCTTTGGCGGTTTCAAAGCGATTATTGTGGGTGGTGACGATGTCGCCCTCCGCGAGCCCGATGTAGTCGTCTTTCTTGATGGTCATTCCGTTGACTTGCGTGTCGCGGATGGCGTATGTGATTTCACCGGTCTTGACATGGCCAATCAGTTCTTTCATTTCATCCACAGTGTCTTCTAACGCTTGGTTCGAATCGAACATGGTGAGCGAAGCGTAGCCTTGCGGAACCGTTTTGGCGGGTAGTACGATGACGTTTTCGTCTTGAACCGCTTGTGCGGCGTGTTCCGCGCTCAACATGACGTTTTTGTTGTTGGGGATGATGAGGATGTTGTCGGCGTTTACTTTTTCGATGGCGTCGATAAAATCCTGTGTGGAAGGATTCATCGTCTGGCCACCATCGATGATATAGTCTACGCCCATCTCTTTAAAGGTGGCTTTGAGGCCCGAACCGCTTACAACCGTGATGATGCCGTACTTCTTCGGCGTCGAAGAGACAAAACTCGACGCTTGAGAATGGTCATGACCGCAATCGTGTTCGCCTTCATTTTCGGGAGAATGCAAAAGCGTTTCCGTATGCTGCATCGACATGTTCTCGATTTTCAAATTGGCGAACTCGCCGTAGGATTGAGCCACATTCAAAGCGTCGCCGGGTTTCTCGGTGTGCACGTGCACTTTGCAAATCTCATCGTCGTCGACAACGACTATGGAATCGCCGAGACGGCTCAATTGCTTGGTAAGCTTTTCCTTGTTGAAGTTTTTATCTGGATTTAGCTGGATGATGAACTCTGTGCAGTAACCGAATTCCGTGTCTTCTTGTTCGTATTGAGGTTTGGCTTTCTTGTCCTTTTTGCGGGATTCTTTTTCAAGGTCGTACACTTCGCCTTCCAAAGCCTCGATCATGCCTTCGATGATATAAACCAGGCCGGCTCCGCCGCTGTCGACCACGCCGGATTCTTTCAAAACCGGAAGGAGATTCGGCGTGCGTTCCAAAGATTTTTGCGCTTCTTCCAAGTATACTTTCAGAATATCCAATACGTCCGTTTGCGTACCGGCTTCTTCTTTCGCCTTTTCCGCGGCTTCGCGGGCTACGGTCAAAATTGTTCCTTCAACCGGGTTGATGACCGCATTATACGCTTGTTTGACGCCTTGCAGCAATCCTTCGATGAACTGCACGGCGTTCGCGGTGACCAAAGTCTGAAAAGCTTTGGCAAACCCGCTAAAAAGTTGCGACAAAATGACCCCCGAGTTTCCGCGAGCGCCCATAAGCAATCCTCTTGAAAGAGCCTTGCCGACTTTTTCGACAGGCTCGTCTTCCAAAGTTTTGATGGCGTTGACGCCGGACATCATGGTCGATTGCATGTTGCTTCCCGTATCTCCGTCAGGGACCGGGAAAACGTTTAAATCATTTATCTCTTGTGAATGCTTTTTTAGTTTGATACTGCCGTTCGTTATGATTAATTTCAGTAGATTTCCGTCTATTTCCATCGGACTCATAAACAGTTTCCTCCAATGCATTTTTTGGTCGTATTTTTTTAAGAAAAATGCTTTGATTATCATAGTATCAAAGGCTATTTTATTCTATCATAGGGCACTTTAAAATGCAACATATAAAACTTAAGGTGCATGAAGCGAATATTTTCAAAAAATCCTTGCATTTTGTATCGTTTATGATAAAATATGTAAGGTTTGAATTGAGAAGTTTTCGCGTCCACGAAAAACGACTTCACGAATGGAGGATAACCATGGCAAAATCTTGCTACGTTACCGGCAAAAAGAACTTGGTCGGAAACCGTCGATCGTTTGCCCTTAACGCCACAAAACGGAAACAAAAAGCGAACCTTCAAAAGGTCCGTATCGAAGAAAACGGCGAAAAGAAGACTGTTTACGTTTCAGCCCGAGCACTCAAGAAAAGCAACCTCAAACGCGTCTAAACACACCTGCTTTAAAAGCCGAGACCCATCGGCTTTTATTATGGAATAAACCCAAATCCCCCTCTTTTTAGCACCGCGATTGCATCGCGGTGTTTTTTTTTAATCGTTGGCCGCAATCACCAAAAGACAACCCTCTTCAAAAGAAACTTCTCCGCTTCCCTGATTGGAGATGCAAAGCGGATCGCCAACGCTCAAGTCGTAATTTTCAAGTTCAAAGCTAAAGCCTTTAAGCGAGAGAGCTTTCACATCGTCAATCGCAAAAAACGAAATGTAATCGAACGGATTGTCGATCTGATGCGTGCCCGGATTGAGCGCTTGCATCTTCTGATGGTCGGTAATGAATTCGATGGGGCCCTTTTGCAAAAAAAGTATGTTGCCATAGGTATGGTCCAAACGACGGCCGACACCGCCGTAAACAAGCACTTTTTGAGGGTTGAGCTTCATCGCCTCTTGCAAGGCCAAATCGGAATCCGTATAGTCTTTGCGGGCCTTGAAAGTGTCTAGTTTTTTCGCATGCTTGCGGATGTAGGCGTACTCTTGTTCGTTAACGCTGTCGAAGTCTCCCAAAACAAGGTCCAAGTCGAGACCGTTTTTCAAAGCGTGATAAGCGCCTTTGTCGACGCCGATCAAATATTCGCCCTCATCTTTTTGATACCAGCGTTCAAGCGTGTAATTGATTGGGTTGATGAAGATCTTGACAATCATCCCCGCACCTCGTCGATTCGGGCTTTACGGTCTTTCGATTTGAAAATAAAGCTGCCTGCGACCATCACATCGGCGCCGGCTTCTTTGCATCGTTTCGCGGTTTCATCGTTGATGCCGCCATCGACGACGATGTCGAAGGCATACCCTTTTTCGTCTTTGATTTTTTTCAAGGCTCGCATCTTCTCAAGCGATTCGGGCATGAACGTCTGGCCGCCGAAGCCCGGTTCTACGCTCATCACCAAAACGAGGTCCACTTTTTCAAGGTAGGGAGCGATTGTCGAAACCGGCGTCGCCGGTTTGATGGAAAGCCCGGCTTTCACGTTCTTTTTATGCAGTGTGTCAATGGCCTTATCCACATCGTTGACCGTTTCGACATGAAACGTAATTTGGTCGCTTCCGGCCTTTATGAAAGGGTCGAAATACTTCTCCGGTTCGCTGATCATCAGATGGGTGTCAAAAACTTGTTTCGAATGGGGACGAAGCGCTTTGACAACAAGCGGACCGATGGTGATGTTGGGCACAAAATGTCCGTCCATCACGTCGATATGCAGCCATTCGGCTTCTTGGACAGTGAGAATCTCCTCTTTCAAGCGGCCGAAATCTGCGGATAGGATTGAAGGGGCTACGCGCATAGTGATTCCTCCTAATAGCGTTTTTCTTTTGCGTCTAACTCTTGGTAGATTTGTTTGTAGTTGTCGTAGCGAAACGCGGGAATGTCTTGATTGGCGACCGCTTTTTTCACGGCGCATTTGGGTTCGTTCATGTGGGTGCATCCTCGGAATTGGCATTTCGAAGACAGTTCAAAGAAATCCGGATACATATGCGGCAAATCTTCGGCTTCAAGGCCGCCAAAGTCGAGTTTGGAAAAGCCCGGAGTGTCGGCCACAAGGCCGTCGCATATCCTCAGAAGCTCAACGTGTCTAGTCGTATGACGGCCGCGGCCAAGAGCTTTGGAGACATCGCCTATCTTCAAAGAAAGCGAAGGGTCGATGGCGTTTAAAAGGCTGCTTTTACCGCCGCCGGTTTGACCGGCCAAAACGCTTATTTTGTCTGCGAATACGTTTGATAACGCCCGAAGTCTTTCAGTGTCGTGCTTGCTGACGTAGTAGACCTCGTAAAAAGTCTCGTAATAGGAAAGTTTTTCTTGAAGGTCGGCCAGTTCTGTTTCGCTCAACAAATCGATTTTGTTCACAACGATTATAGGGGTTATGTCTTCGCTTTCGATCAAGACCAAAAAGCGGTCCATCAGGAAAAAGCTGAAATCCGGTTCTTTGGCGGAGTTGATCAGCACCGCCTGGTCGATGTTGGCGATTGGGGGACGGTGCAGGTCGTTTTGCCGTTTCAGAATTTCGGTGATGAAATCCTGCCCGAAAAGCACACGATCGCCGACTTTCGGCGAGGACTTCACATGACGAAACTTCCCGCGCGCCTTGCGGTTCACTCGGTTTCCCTTTTCGTCCTCGACCGTGTACACGCCGCCGAGAAGCTTGACAATTCTTCCTTCTTCCATAAAACACTCCTACTCTTGATACATCGTCAGCGCTTCTTGCAAACTCAAGCGCTTGATTCGGCGTTTCGCGCTCAAAGTGCCCAAAAGCGTCATCAACAAAAACAGCGCCGCAAAAACGCCGACATGCGTGGGCAAAACTTGAAGCGGTACCAAAAACTCATACATTTCCGCAGTCCAGCGGCGAAAAAACGAAAACGACAAAACGGCGATGGGAATCGTCAGCAAAAATAAGACGACGTTCGCTTTTTCGTAACCGCCAAGCAGTATACGGTGTATGTCCTTATTATCATAGCCCAAAACTTTGAACAACGCAAGCGGATAGTAATGATCTTCAACGGTCATCACCGTCAACAAATACACCACAATCAAACCGATGAAAAGCGCCCCGCCGATGATGACAAGAATGAATGCGTTGAACACATCGTGCAAGCTTTCCACGTGCGAAAGCAAATCCTCCGTATGGATGACCGAGGCAAAGGCGTTTTCGCTCAACGGCTCGTCCGAATACACTACGTTATAAGCTTCTTCATCGTCAAAAAGCCATTCGGCAAGCGTCGATCGGTCGATGAACACCTGCGAGCCGGCATACGGCGTAGCCACCGCGACAATCTCCAGATCGAGTTCGCGTTCGGCAACCCGAAGCGTAACTGTATCCCCGCGGGATAAGCCGGTCAAATCCTTGAAACTCGCACTGATCACAAGCCCTTCATCAAGCTTGCCTAACAAGTCGTTTCCCGCCGCATCCTTCAAAGGATGAAGACTTTGGCCCCCATCAAGACCAATCGCTTCGCCGCGTTCGTCGTTGATTTTGACCGGTATCTCGATCGCTTTCTCGCCGTTTTCCTCATCCACGCAAATCCCTTCGCAATAACCCTTCGAAACAATCGAAGTGCTCTCGTAATATTCGGGAAGCGTTCGATCAAACACGCCCATCATCGCAAAACTGAAGAGCCCGGCGAACACCGCGGCGAAGATGCCCACCGCGTACACCGTGAATTTCCCGAGATGCCTCGCGATAAAAGCAACTTGCAAGCGGAAAAGGAAAGAAAAGCGGGCAAAAGCGTTGCGCATGCGCTTGAATTTCACCACGGCGAAATCGCTCAATTTGGGATGAATCAGTTCCACCGGTCGCAACCGGAACAGCCGCATAAGCATAAAATACGTGATCAAAAGAAGCAGGGCCAAGGGCGCCAAAATGGCTACGCTAAAGGTTTCCAACCGGAAAACGACATCCCCCGCAGGCAGCAAGTAAAACATCCTGAAAAGATCTTGCAACGCCGGGGCGGCCAAATGACCGACGGTATACCCCGCCAGCAAGAAAACCAAGCCGTAAAGACCGAACACCGTCAAAAACGGACCGACCATCGCCCGGCTTGGGACGCCTAACGCTCTTAGCACCCCGAACGTTCGCCGCGAAGCGCGGACCGTCTTCGCCATAAGCATCAAAATGATGATCAGGCCGATCGCCGCGATGAACAAGCTGAACATCAGCGCGAAGGCTTGCGAACCCTCGATTTCCGCGTAAATCGCCCCGCTTCGGACGTTGTTTTCAGTCAGCACCAACCGTTCGAAAAAGGGAAATTGAACGTATGTGTCAGCGCCAACGGCCTCTTCAAGGTCTTCAGCGCTTACATCTTGCAAAAGGCCCGCGTAATACATATGAGGGGCAACCGGAAAATCCGCAAAGTCTTCGTCGCTCATCAGCGCAAGCGTCTGGTGGGTGCTGTCCATCAAAAGCACGTGGTCGATCACCGGAAGATTGTAATCGGGAAAAAGGACGAACCCGCTGATGGTGAACGTTTCCTCCCGCAAACGCAAAGAATCGCCAATTTCTAAGTCTCTTGCCCGAGCGAAATTTTGGGTAATGGCGATTTCTCCGGCTTGTGGCGTTTCGCCTTCTTCGATATGGGATTTGTTGATGGCCTTGGCATCGTTTAGGATGCGCATGCGGTAGTTATCTCCTTCAACCGCGAACGTCAAATCCTTGGCCAGCCTCGCCTCAAGGTCAACATCGGGAAACTGTTCAAGCAATTGTTGCCTCCGGTTTTCGACAATTTCCATAGAACAGCCCCGGTTTTCCCGATATAGCGCTTGAAGCGATGCCTTCGACAGACCGCACTCTTCAAGCGCGTAAAGCCGTTCGCTTTCGTCTAGGGCGTCGGACACTTCGAAAACGAAGTCTTCTTGTTTGGTTTTTTCAAAATACTCTTCGCTCGCCTCTTGAAAAGCGCCGATGCTATCGGCAATGGAGGTATAGATGAAGCCGCTGATAAAAAGCAAGACCCCAAGCAATAAAAACGACAGCCATTTTTCCCGCATGAACCGCCAAACATAGAGAAAATACAATCTAATGCCATGCGATTTCATCAGGAGACACCTTTTGTTTGTTGATGGAATCTTCAACGATACGGCCTGAATTCATGCGGACAATTCGATCGGCGATTTGGGCGATACCGGCGTTGTGCGTCACCAAAACAACCGTCGTCGAAAGCTCTTTGTGCAGCTTTGTGAGAAGCGAGAGAATCGCTTTGCCCGTCTTCTCATCAAGCGCGCCCGTAGGCTCGTCGCAAAACAGTATGCTCGGCTTTTTCACAAGCGCACGAGCGATGGAGACGCGTTGCTGCTCGCCGCCTGAAAGCTCAAATGGATACTTTTTCTCATACCCATTTAGGCCAACCATGCGAAGCGCTTCGCCGCTTTCATAAGGGTTTTTGACGCCATAAGCGCCGGTTTCGACGTTTTCGGCCACATTCAAAGTGGAAAGCAAGTGGTATTGCTGAAAAACAAAGCCTAGACGTTCCCGGCGAAACTTTAAAAGTTCCTTTTCGCCATACGAAGTGAGGATGTCCTCATCAATCCGTATTTCTCCTTCACTGACGGTATCAAGACCACCGGTCACGTTCAAAAGAGTGCTCTTGCCGGACCCCGAGGGGCCAAGCACCACCACAAACTCTCCGGTCTCAACTCGCAGATCGACGTCTTTGAGAGCTTCTACCTGAACTTTGGTTTCGGTGAAAATTTTCCATACGGACTTTAACGCAATCGACATGTCGAACCCTCCTTCACAAAACTTTCAAGAAACGCGCTTCAACAATCGAATAGAGATAACCCTCGACCGTCTTGTCGCTCAATGGCTGCAACACGCTCGCATACCCTTCGATTTGGCGAATGTAACTTTCCTTTTCAATATCTTTTAGTTTATAGTCCACAATGATGAACTTCTCTTTTGTCTCTAAAAGCAAGTCGATATACCCCGTTGTCTCCACACCGTCTTCTTCGAAGGCGAAAGGGTATTCTTTGTAGGCCTTTTGAACATCGAGCGATTGAAAGAACGGATGTTCCACGAACGCTTTCAATCGTTTTTTGACGGCATCTTCCACATTCATGGTCTCCATCTGGCCTAAAGGGTCGCCCTCAAGATCGAGCGATTCCAGCAAATCGTGAAACTCGTTGCCCGTTTCGATCGCTAGAAGCGCCTCTTTGTCCAACAACTCTCCTGCGCCTTCGCTAAAAGAGCGGCTCTCTTTTTCAACAGGGGCTTCGGGCGGCTTTGCATAGGCCTTGCCAAACGGCTCCGCCAAAAGAGAAGGCTTTTTTTTCCAAACATCGCGTGAGATGTCATAATCGTTCAAATCAAGCGAAGTCACGGCGTGTTGCAACCTAGGAAGAAGCGACTTGAAAACGTCGGCGAACGATGAGTATTCACGTCGTGCGAACAGTTCAATTTTGCCCTCGGCAGGCGAATCCAACCGATCTTTTTCCTCATTGACACCAAGAGGCGCCACAATGCCTTCTTTCGCTCGACTCATCGCCACATACAAAAGCCTGAGCCGTTCGGAGATGTCGGCTTCTTTTTCCCGCACGCGCTTCAAATGAAACAAGAAACTTTTGTCAAGGCCTTCTTCAACATGCGGTACGATGAAGCCCAGGTTTTTGTCGAACTCGACGTTGCGTATGCTTGAGAAGTGGAAACGTTTGTACAAGTGAGGAAGATAGACGAAAGGAAACTGGAGGCCTTTGGACTTGTGCATCGTGAGAAGATGCACGCGGTCTTTGTCAAAAGCGCTTGTGATTTGGAGTTCGCGATCCTCTCCGGCCTCGACTAAACTGTCAAAATAGCGGAGAAAATCCTCCAAAGTCTCTCCGGATTCGCCGCGATCTTTGGCAAAACGCATCAAGGAATCGATGCGGAGTTTCGCGTGGTTCGTCTCACCTATGCGTACAAGCCTCTCAATAAACGAAAAGGTGGAAAGAGTTTGGTGGACAAGGTCCTCAAGCGGAAGCGTCAAAGCGCTATGGGCGAGTTCGTAAAGGTTTGAAAACAACGGAAGAAACTCCTCCTGAAGATGGTTTTCAAGACGCTTTTTGGTTTGTGGACGATATCTGGGAAACCGCAAAACTTGTTTGGCAATCGCGTCGTCGGCAAAATCGAAGAGAAACGAACGCGCAACACTCATGAAGGCGTGCTTGAATCGTTTTTCGTAGGTTTCATCGTTACGAAGCGATTCTATCAATACAAGCACCCGACGCAATACGGCAATTTCTTCGTGGGCGATAAACGACGGGTTTTTGTGCACAAAGAGCGGCACACCAACATGTTCGAAGACTTCGACGAACTTATCATAGGACGTGGTTTTCTCGCTTAAAACGGCAAAATCTCCGTATTCAATGTCGCGAAGCCTTCCGTCTTCGAAAACCTTCTCTTTGTCTTCGACGCGACGTTTGATATCGCGGGCTATGAAAAAGAGTTCGCTGCGTTCTTTTCCGTTTTCTTTCAGTATATCGTCGTGGTCCTCTTCATCGTAAAGCGCAAGCGTCAAACCATAGGGAGTGTTCCCATCAACGTGTTTTTCGTAATCTTCGTTTCCGAAAGTGAGCGCTTGTTCGGCGTCGTAATCGATACCGCCAATGCGGCGATCCATTACGCCCTCGAAGACACGATTGATGTCGGAGAGGATCTCCTTTCGGCTGCGAAAATTGTCGGTGAGCGGCACGACTTCGCCGCCGCCTTCTTGTTTATAGCGTCGGTATTTTTCGGCGAATATGGTTGGGTCCGCGTCGCGAAAACGATAAATCGACTGTTTGACGTCGCCGACCATGTAGAGATTGTTGTCGGTGATTTTTTCAACAAACGCTTCCTGCATGGCGTTGGTGTCTTGGTACTCATCGACCATCACTTCGTGAATGCTCTGTTTTAGGGACTTTAGGATTTCCGGGTGATCGTTAAGAATGTCCAAGGCAATTCTTGCGACGTTGGCGTAATCGAACGTTTCTTCTCTTTGTTCAAAAGCGTAAAGCCGTTCGTCGAAATCCTGAAGCAGCTTAACGATTTCTTCGACATGAGATTTTGTGGACATGAACGCCTTTTTATGGGCGGTTTTGTCGCGATCGACGTATTCGCCGAGGTCCTTTTCAACGAATTTTTTAAGCGCAGCGCGCTGGGATTTGAGCACTTCTTTTTCGTCTTCGTGGGGAGTGTTTTTGAGCTTTGACGAAACGCTTCGCAAATTCGGCCACTCAACGCCATTTTCCAAAACACGATAAACACCGTCGTAACTCTTTGCGTCTAGCAACGGCGAAAGGGCCGATACGATTGAATCGCGCACGGTTTCCGCCTCTTCGCAAAGCGAAAGCGACGCAAACGAAGCAACCTTTCCGGCTAAGATGCGGTTTAAGTCCAAGACGAAACGTTCGTATTCGGCGAACATTGCTTCAAATCGCTTCTCGGTGAAAAACCCGCTTCTGACAAAACGAAAGAATCGTTTTTTGTCGTAATGAAGACTCAAGGCTTCGTAAAAATACAGGATGTGTTTTTTCAGAGTAAAATCGCTCTTTTGCGAAAACGTTTCGGCGTAATCAAGAAACCCTTCTTCTTTACGGCTAAAAGCGTCTTCTAACACCTCGTCAACGATTTCATCCTTTTTAAGGGCAAGCATGGCCTGGTCGGCGATGGTGGCTTCCGGCGAAATGTTTTTCATGTATCCGTATTTTTTCAACAAGAAAAACGCGTAGCTGTCGAAGGTGCGGATATGGGCGGCGTCTAACCCCTCAAGGGCTCTTTGAAGATGGGGGTGTTCGTCGACGTTTTTCAAGACGGCGTCGCGGATGCGTTCCTTCATCTCGGCGGCGGCCTTGTTGGTGAAGGTTAAAATGACGAGGCTTTGGATGTCGACGCCTTGTTTGAGTTTGTGGATGACGCGCTCGGTCAAAACGGCCGTTTTGCCGCTACCGGCTCCGGCGCTAACCAGCAAATTACGGCCGGTTTTCGAAATCGCTTCTTGTTGGGCGGTCGTATAGTTGAAGGACATCATGATTCCTCCTTGGTAAGCCGTTTGAAGATTTCTTTGTCTTTCATCTTCTCAATGGTTTGATAGTCGCGTTTTCTCCGGTAGCACACATCGGAAAACGGACAGTATTCGCAGCTGATTTGCCGGTTTTTGCCGTCTTGTTTGGGACGGATGTCGAAACGTCCTTCAAGGATTTTTTCAAACGCCGTTTCGATCAAGGAATCCGTATGTTCAAGCAAGCTTATCAAACCGTCGCTTGTAAATTGTTTGGTTAAGCCGTGAAGGCCGCCGTCTTTGTTCGTACGAAGATTTCGGATGAACGAATCAACGTCGTATTCTGAATCGAGACGGCGTAGCTTTGTTGGGTCGTTGAGTGTGTACCCGCGGAGTTTGTAAAAATCGCGCAACTGTTCTACATAGGAAGCGCCTCGTTCTCGGGGGAAGGGGGTATGGAGAATGGTTTGTTCGTAAAAGCCCGTGAACATAGCGCTTGGCTTGTTTTCCAAATGCAAAAGCATATAGACAAGAAGCTGCGCCGACATGCCATAGTAGGCAAGCGAAAGGTCAAAGGTCGGTTTCGTGCTCTTGTAATCGATGAGGACGTAGTCTTCGCCGTCGCGCAAGACCTTGTCGATGACGCCAACTAGGCGCGCTCGCCCTTTCAGATAAGATTTTTCATAGCGCCCTTCAAGCGCATCGGTCGCATATTCGGTTCTCCGGTGTTGTTCGCGGATGTGGGCATGCGCAGACTTTATGGCTTCTTTCGACTTTTCCAAGTAAAAACGCTCTTTGGCGGTCGGCGTTTTGGGCAAGTGTTCTTGCAAAAGCTCTTCCAACCGTTCATTCGAAAGGTTTTCCTCATCCAGCGCAGTTTCCAGTACATGGTGGTAAAAACGGCCCAACGCCAAGTTCAAGTCTTCTTCCCGTTCTTCTATGGAAAGGAGGTGGTCAAGAAAAAAACGAAACGGACACTCGAAATATGTGTTGAGCTTCGTATAGGAGAGTTTCAAGGAATCGGGCAAGACTTTTTGAAGCGTCGCTTCGCTCAAATTGCCGAAGCGATTGTCGTAAGTGTCTAATTCCCTTTCAAAAAGGCCGTAGAACTTTTTAAGCGTTTCGTTTTCGACTCCATAAAGGGCGTATTCGTCATAAAGCGCTTTGGCGTGAAGCTTGTCGGCGATTTCGCTATAAGATTGGGATTGCATCGAATGCGGCGTTTCTTCTTGAAAAGCGTAGCGGCGTTTCAAGGCGTCGACGACATGGCTTTTTGTGTAATGCGCCTCCGCCCCTTTTTCTGAGAAGCTCATAGAAACGTTTGCGAATCTTGCGGGCAAATCATGAATCTCCGCTTTGCGCTTAGCGTTTTCGACCGCGCTAGCGGGAAAGCCGATTTCCTCTTTGTCTTCTTTGTCCAAAAGGTCGCTTTCGCCGGCGTAAACGGGGAAATTTCCCTCGTGAGTGCCGACAATGAACAGATAGTCATGCCCATCGGCGTCCAAACCATCGATGGCGGTGCACTCCACAGCGTCTTTATAATGGACCAACTCTACCTGGCGGTGTTTGAAGAGGTGTCTAAGAAAGGGAAGAACGTCCTTTACGTCGCTTTCAAGACGCACAAGCGGGTTGATTGTAGTACGGATGGTTTCTTTGATTTTCTCTTCCGTTTTTCCCCGTACGCCTTCAATTTCGTCTAAAGCTTTGCGAAAGGCTTCGTAAAGATTCGTAGCGTCGCAATCGAGCGCTTCGAGAAAGCGTTTTGAAAGCGGAAACGAATAGAGGGGGCGCTTGTGAACGCCGTTTAGCGGCACAGAAAACGTTTCTTTCATGCGCATCAAAAACGGATGGTAAGCGCTATGGGCGTTTGCGATGGCAATATTGGAAAAAGGGACGCCTTCTTCGTGCAAACGTCGTATGGAAATCATGACGTCCTGCACTTCTTCTTCAAGTGTTTCAAAAGTTTTATGCGCGATGGACGGTTCGCTTTCTTTTTCAAAAGCGACGCGTTCAACGCCGTAAGGTTCAATCGCCTTGCAAGCGATGTCAAAAAGCGCGTCGTAAAAATCGCCGTAAACGACGATGCGATGCGATTCAAACAACGAATCCGCGTTGCGGGGCATGCGCAAGGCGCCGCGTTCAATCAACTTTTGTTTCAAGTTTTGAAGAAGCCTGGGCAAAGACCTCTTATAAGAAGCGTCCACATCGACGGTATAAAGATAGCGCATCAAGGGCTTGACAACTTCGGGTTTTTTTCCGAGTATGTTCGAGGCTTGATGCACAGCGTCGGGCTGTGTTTCGAAAAAGACCTTCTGAAAAAGGTCTTCTTTGCTCATAAAACGAACGGGGTGGAAAACCCTCTCCTCCCGCATACGTTTCAAAAGACGGGTTTTGGCGCGGTTTTTTGTCACGATGAGCAACGGTTTGGTTTCGTTTTTCATCAATTCAAGTAGGTCCATCGTATCCCCCTTAACAATGTTTCCCTTCTTCTTTGATGCGTAACTGGCCGCAAGCCGCATCGATGTCGCCGCCCTTTTCCCTGCGGGAAGTGGCGGTAATGCCACGCTTGATAAGCTGTTCATAAAACTTCCGGTGCGTAGTTTCATCGCTGCCTCTATAATCCAGTTCCCCAACGGGATTGAAGGGAATCAAGTTGACATAGCAATTGATGCCCCGGAGCAAATCGCTTAGGCGATTGGCGTCTTTCAAAGAATCGTTCACACCATCAATCAGCAAATATTCAAACGTCACACGGCGGTTTGTCTTTTCGGTGTAGCGACGCACCGCCGCCAAGAGCTCTTCAATCGGATAGACGTCGTTTATTTTCATCAACCGGGAGCGAACCTCGTTGTCGGCCGCATGAAGGCTCACGGCAAGATTGACTTGCTTGGGCTGTTCGCTGAAGGCCTCGATTTTAGGAACGAGCCCCGCCGTTGAAACCGTGATATGACGGGCGCCAATTTCCAGACCGTGTGGAGAATTGACAATGTCGATAAAATCCATTACGTTCTCATAATTGTCAAAAGGCTCTCCGGTTCCCATGATCACAACATGGGAGACACGCAACCCTTCGCGTTCTTCAACGCTTAAAATCTGGCTCACCATCTCGTAAGCTTCTAAGTTGCGCACGCGTTTTTGGAGTCCGGAAGCGCAAAACGCACAACCGATGTTGCAGCCGACCTGCGTTGTCACACAAAGGCTGTCGCCGTACTCGTGATGCATCAAAACCGCTTCGATCAAATGCCCGTCGTGAAGACGCAGCAAATATTTTTTCGTGCCGTCTTTTGAGACGTTGCGCCTGTGAATCGGCAGCGTTTGAAGCGAATAACGTTTGTTCAAGTAAGCGCGAAGTTTTTTGCTGATGTCGGTCATCTTGGAAAAATCGGTTTCCCTTTTTTTATAAATCCAGGAAAAAACCTGTTTGGCGTTAAAAGGTTTGAACGATTCCTCGATAAGTTCTAGTTCAAGAGATTTAAGAGTGTGATCGTATAAATTTCGCATGGGTATCACCAAACAAATTATAACATACCTAGGGGGCCAACACTATGAAAAAAGCGGCGAGCCTCGCTCACCGCTTTTTACATCGTTTATTTCAATACTTTCATTACGTCTTCGTAAGGATAGTTAAACGCATCGGCGACCGCTTTGTAGACGACGTGGCCGTCAAGCACATTGAGGCCTTTGCAAAGCGCTTCGTCTTCAAGGCAGGCTTTCTTGTAGCCTTTGTTGGCGATGTCAAGCGCGTAAGGAATCGTCGCGTTGGTCAGGGCGAACGTGGAGGTTCTCGGAACGGCGCCCGGCATATTGGCGACGCTATAATGCATCACGCCATGCTTTTCAAAGACGGGATTGTCGTGGGTGGTGATGCGGTCGATGGTTTCAACCGAACCGCCTTGGTCGATGGAAATGTCCACAACAACGCTGCCTTCCGGCATCTTTTTGACCATGTCTTCGGTCACGACTTTGGCGGCTTTCGCGCCGGGAATCAAAATGGTGCTGACAACGGCGTCGGCGTCTTTCAAGGCGTTTTCGATATTGAGGGGGTTGGATTTCAAAACGGTGACGTCGGTGTTGAACATATTGTCAAGTTCGCGCATGCGCAGTTCGTTCAACTCAACGATGGTAACGCGCGCGCCGAGTCCAACCGCCATTCTAGCGGCGCTCACACCGGCAACGCCTCCGCCGATGACGACTACATGCCCGCGCGTGACGCCCGGTACGCCGGAAAGGAGTACTCCGCGGCCGTTGCGGTGTTTCTCAAGCTGAGTCGCCGCCACAATGGTGCCTCTGCGGCCGGCAACTTCGCTCATCGGGCGAAGCAAGGGGAGGTCGCGTCCGATTTGCACGGTCTCATAAGCGATAGCCTTGCATTTCGATTCAACGAGGCGCTTGGTCAGTTCTTCTTCCGCGGCCAAATGCAAGAACGTGAAAAGAATGAGGTCTTCGCGGAAATACTGATACTCCTCGGGAAGCGGTTCTTTTACTTTGATGACCATTTCTTGCGCCCAAGCTTCTTTGGGCGTGTCCACGATTTTGGCGCCGGCGTCTACGAATTCCTCGTCATGGATGCCAGAACCTAGACCGGCCGTTTTCTCGACGAAAACTTCGTGGCCGCCTTTTACGAGCAGGCTGACGCCTGCAGGGGTGATGCCGACACGATTTTCATTGTTTTTGATCTCTTTTGGGACACCAATCTTCATATATACCCTCCTGAAAGTGTTTTCATTACGTTTTAATTGTAACAAACCGAAATTTATAATACAACCGTTTTCATGAAAAAAAGTAAAGCCTTCTAAAGAAGCCATGAACAGGCCATAAAAAAGCCCGTGAAACTGTTTGAATCACGGGCGTTGTGCTTAACGCAAGCGAGCGTTATGGGTTTCTTTGAGCGCCTTGATAACGCGGTCGATTTCACAATCGATCTCTTTTGATTGAAGCGTCTCTTCACGGGCTTCGAAGACAAGGCGGATCGCAAGGGATTTTTTGCCTTCCTCAATGTTTTTGCCGGTGTAGACGTCAAAGACGCGGCTTTCTTTCAACTTGTCTTCCAACGTGCGTTCGACCGTCTTTTGCAGTTCGCCGGCGGCGAGATCTTCATCGACGACGAGGGCCAAGTCCCGGGAGATGCCCGGATATTTCGAAACAGCCCGGTAAGTGGGCGCTTTCTGTCTCATTTCAAAAAGCTTGTCGATGGCCAGCTCGGCAAGATAGACGTCCTCCACATCGTAACCTTCGGCGTATTCGGGATGCACTTTCCCGATGTGCCCGACGGTGGTGTCGCCGGCTTTGACGACGGCACTCTGATGGGGGTGGTAGTTTTCAAGCGTCGCTTTTTCGTAGCTGAGTCTTGGGAGGCGCAAACCCTTTTGCAACGCTTCGACGACGCCTTTTAAGGTGAAGAAGTTTGTCGGCGGCGTCTTCTGCCAGTGGCGCGGATGGAAAGGCCCGTGCATGGCGATGCCGAGTCGTTCGGGTTCTTCGTTTTTCCGGTAGCGCTTGCCGATTTCAAATACGTGGACGCTTTCTTGTTTGCGCGCTTTGTTGTAGGCGACGACGTCGAAAAGTCCGGTCAACGGCGAAAGCACAAGCGCATGATGCGCTTTGCTCAAAGGTTTGGACAGTTCGACCGGCGATTCGTTTTCACGGGTCAAATCGTTGATTCGTTCCTTCTCACGAAGACAATAGGTGATCGCTTCGCTCAACCCAAGCGCGCTCAATGTTTTACGGATGTCGCGTTTAAAGCGCTGATAAGCGCTCAAGGAGCCTATGGACACCGTACTAGGCAACGTGTCGGGCAGTTCGTTAAAGTCTTTGAGACGTCCGATTTCTTCGATCAAATCCTGATAGGTTTCGATGTCGACGCGCCGCGAGGGGGCTTCGACGAGGAAGCGCCCTTCTTTTTCCTCATACGAGAAATTGAGGCGGTCAAACACGCTTTTGATGTCTTCTTTGGTGTATTGGGCGCCTAAGACGTTGTTCACTTTCTCAAGCGCAATCGGAATGATGCGCTTTTCGGTTTTGTGATGGTCGAAATAGCGCACGCCGTTGCGGATGCTCGCTTTGGCGTAAGTCGCCAAGAAGGCGCACGCGCGGTCTAAGGCGTAAGGGGTCTTTTCAGGGTCCACGCCGCGTTCAAAACGGATCGACGATTCGCTTCTGAGGTCGAGCCGACTCGAAGTGCGGCGAATTTGACGGGGATCGAACGTGGCCGATTCCAAAAGCAGGCTCACGGTGGCATCGCCAACTTCGGTGTCGAGCCCGCCCATGACGCCGCCAAGGGCGATCGGCTTTTCTCCGTCGGTAATCAAAACATCGCCTTCTTCGAGCGTGCGTTTGTCTTCGTCCAAGGTGATGAAGGTTTCGCCTTGTTTTGCTTCGCGCACAAGCACGCGGTTCGCCGAGAGCTTGTCAAGGTCGAACGCGTGAAGGGGCTGACCCGTCTCAAGCATGACGTAGTTGGTGATGTCGACTACGTTGTTGATGGGGCGGATGCCCGCGGCGATCAAACGCGCTTGCAACCACCTCGGCGAAGGGGCGATGGTGACGTTGTCGAGTATTCTCGCGTAATAACTCGGACATTTATCGGTTTGGGTCTCGATGGTGAAGGCGTTGTCTTGATTCGCGGTGATGATTTCAGGCGTCGGCAGTTTCAGATTGCGGTCGTAGATGGCCGCAACGTCGTAGGCGACGCCGTGCATGCTTAACAGATCGGAACGGTTGGGCGTCAAATCGAGTTCGACGACGGTGTCGTTGAACGCGAGGTACTCAATAGCGTCCTCGCCAACGGGCGCGGTGTCCGCAAGGACATGGATGCCGTCTTCGTGATGGTATTTGTAGTCTAGGCCAAGTTCGGTGAGCGAACAAATCATGCCGTTGCTTTCTACGCCCCTGAGCGTGGTTTTTTCAATTTTCAAACCGCCGGCGAGCTTCGCACCGGGCAAGGCGACGACGACTTTTTGGCCTTTTTTGACGTTGGGCGCTCCACAAACGATTTGAAGCGTTTTTTTGCCGGTATTCACATCGCAGACGCTGAGCTTGTCGGCCTTTTCGTGTTTTTTCACGGAAAGCACTTCGCCGATGAGCAACTTGTCGGCTTCGATCAATGGGTAGACGGCTTCGATTTCCTGGCTTCGAAGCGTCAGGGTAGAAGCCAGCTCGTCGGGGGTGATTCCTTCTAACGAAACGTATTCTTGCAGCCAAGATAAAGAGACTTTCATGGTATTCCTCCTTCGGTTAAAACGGGGTTGTTATTTGAACTGGGTGTTGAAACGCAAGTCGTTGGTGTAAAAATGACGGATGTCTTCAATGCCGTATTTAAGCATGGCGACGCGTTCAATGCCGAGTCCGAACGCGAAGCCTTGATAAATTTTTGGGTCGTAGCCGCTTTCTTTGAGCACGAAATCGTTGACCATGCCGGCGCCCAAAATTTCAATGTATCCGGTTTGCTTGCAGATGTTGCAGCCCTCACCGGCGCAATTCGCGCAAGTAACGTCGACTTCAACGCTAGGTTCGGTGAAGGGGAAATAAGAAGGACGCAGGCGGATTTCCCGTTCTTCGCCGAACATCGCTTTGGCGATGGTGTTGAGCGTGCCTTTCAAATCGCTCATGGTTGTGTTTTTGTCGACGACGAGCCCTTCGATTTGCAAAAATTGATGGCTGTGGGTCGCGTCGTCGTCGTCGCGGCGGTACACTTTGCCGGGACAGATGATTTTTACCGGCTTCTTCCCGCCGTATTCGAGCATCGTACGAACTTGGACGGGGGAAGTGTGCGTGCGCAAAAGCAACTCCTCTGTGATGTAAAGCGAATCTTGCATATCACGGGCGGGGTGGTCTTTGGGAAGGTTCAACTTTTCGAAGTTCATCTCGTCGGTCTCGATTTCGGGACCTTCTTTGATTTTGTAGCCCATGCCGACAAAGATGTCCTCAATCTCTTCAACGATCCGATTCAAAATATGCACTCCGCCCGGGGTGAAATCGGGTGCGTCAAGAGTCACATCGATTGTCTCTTGACGGAGTTTTTCCTCAATCGCCGCTTTGCGCAGCGCTTCACGCTTTTCTTCAATCAAGGCGCTAAGGCGCTGTTTCCCTTCGTTGACCTTTTTGCCGAAGGCGGGCTTTTCGTCGTTCGACAAATCCTTCATATGTTTCATGAAACCGGAAATCTCCGCCTTTTTGCCCAAAAACTTCGATTTGACGTTTTGCAAATCGTTCATGGTCTTGACGTTTTCGAGCTCTTTTTTCAAAGCCTCTTCCAGTTCTTCGATGCGTTTTTGGATGTCCATCCAATCACTCCTTCATATCAAATAAAAAATTCGTCCCCAAATTAAGGACGAACGTTGCCGCGGTACCACCTTATTTCCAAAGCGCTCAAACCTTTAACGCAGGCATACGGACGGGATTAGCGCCACTTAGAGAGTGAAACCGCGAACTCCGGCATGGAACACTCCCAGCGATGTGTCCCTCTCTTCGATGCCTTGATGGTCGGCGGCATGGCTCTCCTCAACGTGTTACACATATTATAATCAATGAAACGCGGTTTTGCAAGGGTTGTGTGGTCTTTCTTCAGGGAATGGAAAAAGAAGAAAGTCCTAGGTTTAGGCGCCTTTTCCGTAGGCGAGGAAAATGAGGACGATGTCCTCTTCGCCGTCGTTCCAAACGACATGGTCGGCGTTTTTGGGGATGTGATAGGCTCGATTCTTTTGCACGCGCATTTCTTCGTCGCCGAATTTCGCCTTGCCTTGGCCCTTTAATATAATCATGGCCTGGTCAAAAGGATTCTTGTCGCCAACTTCGTTGATTTGTTCGCCGGGTTTGATCATATACCATGCAGAACGCACGCCTTCGTGGTAATAAAGGGGAATCGCGAGCGCGCCATGAACTTTGCGGGCGTATTGTTCGCCAATTTTCGTCACTTTGATGGGGCTTTCGGTGAAAAAATGCATGAGGAAATGATAGATATGCTTCAGTTTTTCCGGCGAAAACGAATTCCCCACACGCCAATCGAGCGGAGCCTCTTCGCGGAAATCTCCTTTCGCGGCGGCGGTGAACGCTTCGATATCGCCCCTCAGGATTTGCTCGAACAGGTCTTTGCTTAAACTGAAATGCACGTCTTTTGGGGATTCGTCGGCGGGGTTTACCGAAACGTCCCCCTCTGAAATCTCGATGTCGTACGTTGTCGGCACATCGACAAACTGCAAGGAAAGGTCCAAAGAAACGTTTTTCTCGATTTTTTGCGCGTATTGAATCGCGTGGCGGTTCAAAATTTCCAAAAGGTCCATCTTTTTCCTCCTAATCATGGTCGCTTACTCCCATTATAGCTTATGGCGAAAGGTTTGCAAACAAAAAAAAGACGCCCGAACGGGCGCCTTTTACTCGGTAAGGTCCAAGAACATCTCGATTTCCTCTTTGATTACGGAAAGGGATTTGTCCCAGAATTCGCGTTTGGTGACGTCGATGCCGACCAGTGCGGCCACGTCTTCGACGTCCATTTTTCCGGTCATCCGCAACAGTTTGTCGATTTCGGGGACGAAGTCCGCGCCTTTTTCCTGATACAGCGCGTAAATGCCTTTGGCAAAAAGCAATCCGAAGGCGTAGGGGAAATTGTAGAAGCTCAAGCTGCCGCTATAATAATGGGGTTTGTTGATCCACATATAAGGGTGGAGCTTGTCTTGGTCCAAGCCTTCGCCGTATGCTTCTTTTTGCGCTTCTTCCATCATCGTTTTGAGTTTTTCGACGGGGATGGGGGTGTTTTGACGCACCTCGAAAACTTTTTGTTCGAAGATGAAACGGGAGAGAATGTCGACAATCACTTGGGTGGTGCCCATCAGGGATTGTTCCAAAATAAAGAGTTTCTCTTCGTCCTTGGCGTCTTGCAACGCGGCCTTTTTGACGATGGTCTCGCAAAGCGTCGAAGCCGTCTCGGCAACGGGCATGGTGTAAGAAGCGTTCAGGATTTCTTCTTCGAAGATACGGTCGCCGTGGTAGGCGTGGCCGAGTTCGTGGGCTAAGGTGATGACGTTTGAGAAAGAACCGTCGAAGTTGGTTAGGATGCGGCTTTGCTTCAAGGGGTGGATGTTGAAGCAAAACGCTCCGCCGCGTTTGCCTTTGCGCGGTGTGAAATCGATCCATTCTTCGTTATAGGCTCGTTTGGCGAGATTCGCAAGATCGTCGCTATAGGAGGCGAAATTCTTGACGACATACTGCATGGCTTCGTCGATGGAGAATTCGCGTTCGCTCTTGCCAAGGGGAGCGAACAAATCGTACCAAGGGAGTCCGCCTTCGTGCCCGAGCATTTTCGCCTTGCGGCGAAGGTATTTGTGGAACATCGGGCGATGTTCGCGCATGGATTCCAAAAGCGCATCAAGCGTCTCTTCTTTCATGCGGGCGTTGTAGACGGATTCGGAAAGCGGGCTTTCAAAGCCGCGCATTTTGACGAGTTCGTTCACTTCGCCTTTGATGCTGTTTAAGGAAAAGGCGATGGATTGTTCGATTTTTTTGTACGCCGCGAGTTCGGCTTCATACGCTTTCTTGCGCACGCCGGCGTCTTGAGAATGCGCTTTGTTGCGTACGGCGCTCAGCGTGATGGTTTCGCCTTCGTATTCGACATCGAGCATGCTTGTTAGCATGCTTTGCTGGCGGGACCACGCTTCGCTGCCTGTTTGTTTCAGCTTCGCAATCAACTGCTCTTCTTCTTCGCTGAGCATGTGCGCGGCGTTGCTTTTCGCCCGCAGCAAATGATAGCGGTAGGGTTTGAGCGCTTCTGTTTGATCGATGATGGCCTCTAAGTCCTCAACCTTGTCGAGCCACTGGATGAAGGCGGTCGAGAACTTCGTCGTTTCGGCCGACATTTGGCCCATTTTGTTCATCCACGCTTGCGATGTTTCATCCTGAGCGTTGGTCGCGAGGCGCAAATTGACGTATCCGTACGCTTGTACGAACAAGCTGCGGAGCTTTGAGGCGAGTTCAAGGTATTTCTTGATGGTCGATACCGTATCCGCATCGGCCGACAAGGTATCCGCAAACGCTTTGGATTCCTTGATCAGGCCTTCAATTTTCGAGACGGTTTCCTTGAATTCTTTTGAATCGTAATCGGGAAAAAGCGGGGTAAGATCCCAAGTATTCATGGACTATCCTCCTGTTTTAAGCCTACAAGGGCTTTTGATTTAGTTGTTTCGCGAAGAAAGGATGGCGATAAGTCTGAGCATTTCGACATAGAGCCAAACGATTGTGACGACAAGGCTCAACGAAAGCATCCACTCGTATTTTTTGTCGATGCCCGATTCGATGGCCCTTTGAATATTGTCGTAATCGATCAGCAAAAAGAGCGAGGCCAGCAAAACCCCGAAAACGGCGATGCCCAGATATAGACTCATCCCTACGCCCGTGAAGAATCCGGGCGCAAAGAAGCTCATGAACATAAAGGCAATAAGCACAAGCAAGTAACTGAAAACCAAGGTATACATCAACCGGCGGAAAAACGACCCGACCTTGATGAGCCCGCTGCGGAACAAAAACAGCATCGCAAAGACAACGCCGGCCGTCGCAATGAGCGCCATAGGCACGATGTTGTTGCCGAAGAACAAACTGTACAATGTGGATATGGCCCCAAGATAAACCCCTTGAGTAACCGCATAGATGAATGAGAAAAGCGGCGCCAAATGCGGCTTACTAAAGACAACGAAAATGCTGATGAGGCTTAGTACGAATGCGCCTAGAAAAAGCCCCCAGCCCAATGTAATCTCTCCGGATTCGATCAAAACAATCGCCATGATCAACCCCGAAGCGACCATCGTCACAAGCAAAGCGCTAATCTTGAAAATCACGCCGCCGTATGTCGCTAAGTTCGCCGTGGCGACGCCGGCGTGTTTATTGGCCACTTTCATTGCAGGGTTGAATGCTCTAGACATTCCTCTCATAAAATCACTCTCCTAATTTCCATAATCAAATTTTAACACATTCCTCTTGCGTGGCAAACATATTGCCAACAAGGTTTGCAAATGCAATCACAAATCAAACAAGTTGAGTTGCGAAGTCTTCGGCAACTCGCCAAACGCATCGAGCGCATCGAGCGTGTTCAAAAGCGTCGTCGAAAGGGTTGTGCGTTCCTTTATGTCCTCGACCGAAGTGAACGTTTTCTCCTCGCGCGCTTTGACAATGGATTGGGCCACTTTCTCACCAAGACCGTCAAGCGCCACAAACGGAAGTCTGAGACCGTGGCCGTCTTTGGTGAGGGTGAATTCGGTCGCGGCCGATTGCATGATGTCAAGCGGCGCGAAATAAAACCCGCGCTTGACCATCTCAAGAGCGACCTCTAAAACGGTGTAAAGCCGTTTTTCCGGTTCGCTAGCCGCGTTTCCTTTGTCGTCGATCTCTTTCATGCGTTTCTCGATAGGGTATTCCCCGCCTTGCATGGCCACGAGGTCGAAATAATTCGCTCGCTTGGAGAAATAGGCGGAATAGAAATAGATGGGGCGGTACAGTTTGAACCAAGCGATGCGTAGCGCCATGATGACATACGCCGTCGCGTGCGCCTTGGGAAACATGTACTTGATTTGCCCCGCGCTCCAGATGTACCATTCGGGAATTTCGTATTCGCGCATGAAATTTTTGTATTCCTGCCATTTTTTCGGTTGTTTCGAAGCTTTGCCTTTACGGATGAACTCGGAAATTTCAAACGCCTTTTCGCTAGGAAGACCGCTTTGGATCAAATACACCATGATGTCGTCGCGGCAGCCAATGACCTCCTTAAAGGAAATCTTGCCGTATTTTGTCTTGCCCGTGACAAGCTTCTCGGCGTTGTTTAGCCAAACATCGGTGCCGTGGGAAAGACCGGAAATCTTCACGATATCCGCAAACGAATCGGGACGCGACGCGGAAAGCATGCCGCGGACGAAGGATGTCCCCATCTCGGGAACGCCATAGCTTGCGACCTCGCTTTTGATGTCGGAAGGTTTCAAATGGAGCACATCCGTGCCGCTTAGCAGTTTATAAACTTTGGGGTCGTCAACGGGGATGTCCCTGGCGTCGCTGAAGGGGAAGCTGATCGGGTCTTCTTTGACAAAATCCATCAAATAGCGAATCATCGTCGGATCGTCATGACCCAAGACGTCTAGCTTGAACAAATTGTCTTCAAAGGAATGGTAGTCGAAATGGGTCGTTTGCCAAGATTTCGAAGTGTCGTCTCCCGGATATTGCACAGGCGTCACATCGAAAATCTCTTTATAGCTTGGGACAACGACGATGCCGCCAGGATGCTGCCCGGTTGACCGCTTGACGCCGGTGATTTTTTTGGCGCGGCGGTCGATTTCGGCGCGCCGTATCTTCAAATCCTTTTTTTCGGCGTACCCTTTGACAAAACCGTAGGCGGTTTTCGAGGCGACCGTGGAGATGGTCCCGGCGCGGAAAGCTCTGTCCTTGCCGAAGAGTTCGCGGATGTATTCGTGGACGATGCCTTGATAGTCTCCGGAAAAGTTGAGGTCGATGTCGGGGACTTTGTCGCCTTTGAAACCGAGGAACGTCTCAAAGGGGATGTCGTGCCCGTCGCGGCGCATGGTCTCTTGGCATTTCGGACAGGTCATCTTCTTGAGGTCGAATCCGCTGTCAACATCCTTGAGCAGGGATTGGACGCCTTTTTCATCGTCCCCTACGCCATAGAGCCTTTCTTCTTCAGGCGTCATTTTGAAGGAAGTGAAATGGCATTTCGGACAAGCGTAATGCGGTGGAAGGGGGTTTACTTCGGTGATGTCCATGAGCATCGCCACAAAGCTTGAGCCCACGCTGCCCCGCGAACCGACGAGATACCCGTCGTCGAGGGATTTTTTCACCAGCAAATAGGATATGTAATAGACGGTTGAAAATTTGTTTTTGGTGATGCTTTCCATTTCTTTTTCAAGGCGGTCCTTGACCAAAGGCGGAAGTGTGTCTCCGTAAAGTTCGTGGGCGCGCTTTTGCACCATGTCCTGCATCTTCGTTTCGATGGAGGGAACCCCTCGCAAGGAAAGGAAATCGTCGGTCGGCGCGTAAAGTTCGTCGTTGAACGCTTCGAAGGTTGAAATTTTCTCGGCGATCAAGCGGGGGTTTTCGACAACGATGTCGCTTCGGGTTTTTGCATCGAAAAATGGAAAGGCCTCAAGCATTTCATCGGTCGTTCGAAAATACTGCGAGGGAATTTTTTCGTATCGGGACAGTTTGTGATATCCGCCGCCGACAATCGGCGTGCGGATATAAATGTCGCGGTAGCGCACGCTTTCTTCTTCGATGTGGTGCGCGTCGCTTACCGCCGTAAGCGGAATGTTTTCCGAAACGGCGACGTCGCGGATGCGCATCAAAGTCTTTTCGATGCGGTCTTCGATGTTCTCGGTGTCTTTTCCAAGATGGTAATAATCCTCAGGCGGCTGTATTTCGAGATAATCGTAGAATTTCGCCTTTTCGCGCAAAGCCTCTTCGCTTTGGTTGAGCGCGGTCTCGAAGAAATCTCCGTTCATGCAGCCGCTGCCGATGAGCAGGCCTTCACGGTGTTTTTGCAGAACTTTTTTCGGCAGTTTCGGACCTTTGTGAAAGTATCGGGTGTTGGCTAGCGAAATAAGCTTATACAAGTTTTTGAGCCCTTTTTGGTTGCGGACGAGGACGCTTACATGGGAAGCCATGCCGTTTTTATAGCGGTTTGCCCGTTTGATTTTTTCATCCAATCGGTTCAAATCGTCGAAGGTTTTGATGTTTTCCTTGTCGAGGTCGGCGAGCATATGCAAAAAGATGTTTGCCGTGGCGCGGGTATCGTATTCGGCGCGGTGGTGTTGGGTAAGTTCGACGCCGAAATGCTTGGCAACGGCTTTTAAGTTGAAGCGTTTGAGCTTGTCTCCGTAAAACTGGCGGGCGATCTCTAAAGTGTCAATGTGCGGATAGGGCCCCGCAAAAATACCCAAGTCTTTGAGATTTTTGTCGATGTGGGCGATGTCAAAGACGGCGTTATGGGCGACGAGCACGGTGTCTTCGAAGAACGCTTTGAACTTGGGAAGGACTTTGTCGATGGTCTCGGCGTCTTTGACGTCGCGGTTGGTGATGCCCGTCAGACGCGTGGTAAAAGGACTCAACGATTGTTCGGGGTTCACAAAGGAATCGAAAGAATCGACAATTTGGTGGTCTTTGATTTTAACGGCCGAAATTTCGATAATCTTGTCCTCATGGACGCTCAATCCGGTCGTCTCGATGTCGAAGACGGTGTAGGTGTCCTCGCGCAAAGGAACGTCGCGTTTTCCGACGGCGATTTTCGTGTTCGCTTCATCGATGATGGAAAGTTCGGCGCCGAATATCGGTTTGATGCCGTGTTTTTTGGCCGCTTGGTGAAATTCGGGGAACGCTTGGACGTTGTCGTGGTCGGTCAAGGCGATCGCGGGGTGTTCAAAAGCCGCCGCGGTTCGGACGTAATCTTCAATGGAGTCGATGCCGTCTAACGTCGACATTTTCGAATGCACATGCAGTTCGACCCGTTTCTTTTCGGCTTCGTCCTTCCTCTTTTGCGGTGGTTCGGGACGGTTCGTACGTTCGATGGTTTGGGCGATCAACACCACTTCGTCGGTAAAATTGTCGTATTTCGCGGTGCCCGAAACCCTCATCCGCATGCCTTCTTTGAGAGCGTCAAGATACGCCGCCTCGTCTTTTTCCTTGACAAATTTCTTGACGTAGATGGAATCTTCGACGCTGCTTAGCACAAACGTATAAAGCGTCGTTTCCTTTTTGATGTCGCGCTTCTCAAACGATTCGACAATCCCCTCGACGGCAAAGTCGCTGCCGTGGTTGGCCGACTTGTACTCAAGCAAGCCGTCCTCGTCGATAGGAATGTCTTCTATTTTGTGGGTCACTTTTTCAATGCGACGTTTGTAAAAACGCTCAAAACGGATTTTTTCCTCATTTTCATGAGTCTCTTCTTCCTCGTCGTCGACCGCGTTTTCAATCTGTTCGGTGATGGTCGGTGCATCCTCGCAATACCGAACGCTCAAAGATGCGTCAAACCCGAAAGCTAAAAGTTTGCGTTCGACTTCTACGAGCAATTCTTCTACGTATAAACCGTCTTTGGGGCAGACGATGAACAATTTGTTTTGGTCCTGTTCCACCTCAAAAGCGCTCATCGCGTTATAACGAGGCCGTTTTGCCGTCAATCTCTTGAGCGCAAAAAAATAATAATCTTGCAATTTGTCGTAATCTTGCATCGCGTAATCGATGACGTAAGCGACTTCACTGCAAGTATCCAAAAACGACGGCAAACTCTCAAGGCGGCTGATGAAACGAGAAAACGCCTCGATGTCAAGGGGCTTTTCGAGCTCAATATTAAAAAACCAGCTTTGCCTTTGTTCATCGATTTCAAGTTCGACGAGTTTTCCGGAAAGTGGGATTTTTTCTTCATGCAATTCCAATAGTTTGATCAAGGTATCGAACGCTTTTTCCATGACGATTCACTCCAATTATTCACCTTACATTATAGCATAGCAGCCGAAAAAAAAAGTAGAGTAAATCTACTTTATTTTTCGAATTCAATGTCAATTTTTCCGGCCATGATTTCTTCAAGCGCGATGCCTACGGGCTTGTCGCACTTGGCCTCGACGCTGGTCTCTTCCGTTTCACGAATGATCTTCGCACGCAGCGCGGCCGCATAGGCGAGTTTGTATTTGGAATCGATGCTGTGCAAAAGTTCGTCGATGGACGGATAGCGGAGACCTTCTTTATTCTTACTCATTCTTGTCTACCTCCAAGAGTTCTTTGTATTTATGGATGGCGCGTTCGGTACGCGCATGCTCGGCGCGGATAATCGCGAGGACCCTGTCCGCGGCGTTTGTGACTTCGTCGTTGACGACAATGTAGTCGTATTTGTGGGCTAGGGGGAATTCTCGTTCGGCCTTGTCCATCCGTTTTTGGATGGTGTCGCCCGATTCGGTGCCCCGTCTTAAAAGCCGTCGGTAAAGCGCTTCTTTGTTTGGGGGCGCGATGAAGATGAAGACGCCGTCTTTGGCTCGTTCTCTGACTTGAAGAGCGCCTTGGACTTCAATCTCCAAAACGACTTCTTTGCCGAGTTTTAGCTGTTCTTCGACTTTGTCTTTCGGGGTGCCGTAATAATGGCCGACAAACTCGGCCCATTCAAGAAACGCATCGTCTTTGATGCGCCTTTCGAATTCTTCACGGCTGACGAAGTAGTAGTCGACGCCGTCGACTTCTCCTTCGCGTTTGGGGCGTGTGGTCATCGACGTTGAATAAACGAGGTCGTGACCTTCTAGGTCAAAAAGGGCTTTTCGTACGGTCCCCTTTCCAACACCGGAGGGTCCGCTAAGAACAATCAGTAAACCGCGTTCATTCAGTTTCATTAATCCGCCCCTCCGTTTCTATTGTATTATTTATTATGATAACACTTTTTCCACGTTTTTGTAAGTGCAACGAAAGAGTTTTTCAAAAATTTTCACGGAGACATGTTATAATGACGACGGGTGATACCATGAGCTACGATGGCGTGCTTTTACGACACGTTACAAAAGATTTGTCAGAAATTCTAAAGGACGGTCGGATACACAAAATTTACCAAATCGACGACCTCACCTTTCTTTTCAACCTGCGCACCAGAAAAACCCACACGCTAGTGATCAGCGCCTCCAAACAAAACGCCCGCATCCACTTGAGCGAAGCGTCCTACGACAAACCCTACAATCCCCCGATGTTTTGCATGTTTTTGCGAAAGCATCTAGAAGGCGGGTTCATCAAGGCTGTAAGCCAGCACAACAACGACCGCGTCGCCATCTTCACCATCAAGCATCGAAACGAACTCGGCGACTTCGCCGACAAGCATTTGATCGTCGAACTCTTCGGCAAGGACGCGAACATCGTCTTGACCGACGAAAACTATAAAATCTTAGACGCCTTGAACCATGTCGGCGCTTTTGAAACCGAACGGACCATGGTCGGCGGCGCCACCTATCAATTTCCAAACGACGAACGAATCAACCCTTTTGATGAGGATGCCCTCAAAAACACTTTAAACGACTTGCAAAGCGACAACCACCGCGATTACCTGAAGAAAATCCAAGGCGTCTCGCCGCTATTTTTACAAGAGTTCCTCCACCGAAGAACCGTTAATCAGGAAAAAGACGCGCCGCTCTTTCGGCGTCTTTTGCACGAAACAGACCCTCACATGGTCACCGGCAAACGCATCGTTTTCGCCTCGTTTGACCCCACACATGTCGAAGGAAAACGAGAACGTTTTGAAAGTCTACACGCCATGCTCGATTACGTCTACACCGCACGCGACCGCGAAAGCGCCAAAAGGCAACAGGCCCAAACGCTTCAGACGTTCGTCCAAAAACAAATCGACAAACAAACCGCAAAAATCGAGCGCTTGCAAAAAGCGCTTCGCGAAACCGAAAAAATTGGCGAATACCAAACGTACGGCGAACTGATTCTCGCCCACCAGCATATGATTGAAAAAGGCGATCGTGAAGTGACCTGCCACGATTATTACAAAGACCAAGAAACCACCATCGAACTCGATCCGAAAAAAAGCCCGGTCGAAAACAGCAAACTCTATTTCGAAAAAGCGAAAAAACAAAAGAAAAGCGTTCCGCACCTCAAAAGACAAATCCGCAAAGCCAAACGCGAGAAAGAGTATTTCTTCTTGCTTGAGAGCCAAATCGAGCACGCTTCGCTCAGCGACCTCCGCGAAATCAAAGACGAACTCCACGATTACGGTTACCTCAAAAAAAAGAGCGAACGAAAAAAAGCCCCCAAACGACAAAACCGCTTCTTGCTTTTTGAAGACGCAGACGGCGTCGAAATCATGGTTGGCAAAAACAACCGCCAAAACGCAATCGTCACACACAAAGAAGCCAAGCACTATCATGTTTGGTTCCATGTCAAAGACGCGCCGGGGTCGCATGTCGTGGTCAAAAAGGGCTTCCCCTTAAGCGAAACCACCATCCGAAGCGCCGCCCATCTTGCCGCATATTTTTCGAAGATGCGCTATTCGGGAAGCGTTGCGGTCGATTACACGGAAGTCAAAAACATCAAAAAAATCCCCGGACAAAAACCATGTTTCGTCACATACAAAAAACAGAAAACCATCTACATCGACCCAAGCGAACAAACCATTCAAAACATGCGTCGGTCGAAAGAATGAAAGGAGGATTCCATGCGTCTTCTGCTTTTGCAAAACAAAGTCCACCGAAGCATCGACGACACGCTTCGACACGTTGAAAACCTCATCGACTCGCGCACCGAGGAATCGTTTGACTTTTTGGCGCTGCCCGAGATGTTCATCTCGCCATACCAAGTCGACAAGTTTGCCGATTACGCCCAAGACGACCAATCGAACGTCATCCGTTTTTTGAAGAACCTTGCCAAAAAACATAGTGCATACATCATCGGCGGAAGCGTTCCAGAACGATCAAACGGCAAGCTTTACAACACCACTTATGTCTTCGACAAAACCGGGAATCTTCTGAAAAAATACCGGAAAATCCACCTCTTTTCCATCACCTACCCGGACAACACCACGTTCAAAGAAAGCGATGTTTTGTCGGCCGGCGACGAACTCGGTCTTTTTGAGACCGAATTCGGCACCATGGGTTTGATGATCTGTTTCGACATACGCTATCCTCAGCTTGCCGAGAAACTCACCGAAAAAGGCGCCAAGGCCATTTTCGTCCCCGCCGCCTTCAACTCTTTCACCGGGCCTCTTCACTGGGAGCTCGCGTTCAAATCCCGCGCGACCGACAACCAGCTTTATGTGATTGGCATTAGCCCTTCTTCCGATTCCTACGGCACATACAATACTTACGGCCACTCCTTAATCGCCAATCCTTTCGGTGAAATCGTCGAAAAACTCGGTGCGAACCAAGGCCTTATAGAGTGCACCTTGGACTTGTCGATGAACGAACAAGTTCGTAAACAGCTGCCCATCCGCAAAAACAAAATTCCCCTCGATGAAATCGAATAAAACCCTATCACAAAAAACGCCGTTCGAAGACGGCGTTTTCTGATTTCATTCCACAATCTGCCAAACTTGCCATGGGCCGGAGTTCTCTGCGGGATTGTCGCCTTGTGTCCACCACTGCGCTTCGTACTCGATCCCTTCATAAAGCACTACGTCGCCGCTGTGATAGATATTGTTCGAATCCCATTCTTCGGTTGACAGATTTTGCCAAACACCAGCGGCCTCGGGCGTGCCGGGTTCGACACCTTCTGTATAATGCAAAGCCTCGTATTGATCGCCATTGTGCAAGATTACGTCTCCGCTTTCGTATACGTTATAATAACGCCACTCAACGGTTTGCTCTTGCCAAGCGTAACTCTGGTCGGGGTAAACTCCGTTTCCGCCTTCGTGTCGCATCTCATATGTGGCGCCCTGAAAATTTACTTCGTCCCCGGCTTCATACGTATTAAAAACACGAAACTCGTTGTTGATCTCAACTTCTTGAAAAGGTCCATACGTCTGCAAATTGCTTTCATCAGGCGATACATAAATGCCCGATTCATCGCGAATCTCAAAAACACGATCGTTATAACTGACTCTATCTCCAACCCCAAAAGTCCCGCTCTCCCAGTCGGGGAAGACGGCGGGATCGCCGGGACTTTCGGGAATGGATGAGGCAGAAGCCGTATTGACATGATTACGGGAAGAACTTGTCGGAGAAAATTCTTTTGAAAGAAGTTGTCCCTTTTCGTCAAAAGGGAAAGAAAATTCTCCGGCTTTCGCATAATAAACGCCATAAGACGTTCGTCCAACACGTTTTACGGAAAGATTGTATGTTTGGTCGATAGCGTGCATATATTCGGCAAGGTCTTCCGCCGACAATACATCTCCGATTTCACAATCGTTGATGGAACGGCTACAGTACGTCCTTGCGGATTGCTCGATGTAGCGAACATCATCAAGGACTTGATCTTTTTGGATGTTTTCAAACGCTTGCGTCACCCTCGGCGCCCCAATAGCGGCAACAACGCCAAGAATGGAAATCGTAATCAACAACTCGAAAAGTGTGATGCCTTTTTCCGTCAAGTTCATGCCTAATCCCCCTCATAAAAACAAAAGCCAGCTGCGTTTACGCAGCTGGCTGTCTCTTTGAGACCCTTTAGCTTTCCGTCGCCGGGTTGCCCCGGGTTTGGCTTGTTTTTATTGTACCCCGCCCATAAAGGGATTGTCAACGGTTTCATGAAAAACGAAGCGATAAAATGACAATTTTGCACAATATACGGTTTATCCCTTGCGCGCCACATACACAAGGTGGTTGCTGAAGCCGAGCAGATGTTCTTCTTCGCAAGTGTGCAAGTGAAAATCCACCCAAGCTTGGAATTTTTCCTCTGGAAAAGCCTCCAAAGAACGCGTCAATAGTTCCGAAAGTCCGTCCGCCGCAAAATGATGCAGGCGTTCATGATCGATTTCCGACACCATCTTTCGCATGTCTTTCACACTCAAAAACGAAAAAGCCAGTTCTTTTGGACGATAGGTCGTTTTATCGTATAAATCGCTACTTAAAAACTCCGGATTGTGCAAAAAACTTTCGGTCACAAACACTGCGCGAGGAGAAATGTGAGCCATAAAAACCACACCGCCGGTTTTTGTGATTCGAAAGGCTTCATCAATGGCTTTCTTCTTATCCGTATCTTCTTTTAGATGATAAAGAGGGCCCATCAGCAACGTAACATCAGCGGTCTCGGCGGAAACATGCGTCAAATCCCTCGCGTCGGCCTGACGGAGGCTTACGCCGGAAGGCGCTTTTTTGCGCATTTTTGCAACGTGCTTTTCAAGGAGGTCCATCGCATAAACCTGCACGCCTTTTTTCGCATAACGAAAAGCGTACGCGCCTGTCCCCGCGGCCACATCGACCAATGTGTCGCCGTCTTGAATGTATTGTTCAATGAAACGGTTGGTCGTGATCCATTCGACTTTTGCGGCCCTGTTGCGAAAAAGCCTTTTGTCTTCATCGAACCTTTGGTACAAATCTTCTAGTTTCATGGGCCACCTCGCTACAATTGTTTGAAGCGCATTTTACACCTTTTCAATTTCATTATAACAAATTCCTTCTGTTTCAAGGAAAACTGCGACGTTTTCTTTTGGCCGATTGTAAAACTCCCTATGCGAATCTACTCTCAAAGTGTATAATGAGGGTGCAAGATTGCGAACCAAGGAGGGGCGAAATGATTCGCTACGAACGGGCAAAATCCGAAGATTATGCGTCGCTTATGGCTATGATGAAAGAACACGCCGGAGACTACATAGAAACCACATTGCGGCTGATGGGGATCAGCGAAGACCGATTTTTCGAGCTTTTCAAAGAAACCGGAGACACCTACAACATCTATTTTGACAACCGGTTCGCGGGGTTTTATTGGATCGAAAAACGGGAAGAAATTTTGCACATCCACGGCATCGTCCTTCACGAAACGTTCCAAGGCAAAGGCATCGGAAAACGAGTTTTCAGAGATTTGGAAGCCGCCTACAAAACCCGTGTAAAATCCATGGAACTAGGCGTCCACAAAAGCAACGAGAAAGCCTTGCGTTTTTACGAGCGAAACGGATTCGAAATCCACAAAACGCTCGATGAACTGAATTTCTTAATTCTTAGAAAACCTTTGAGCCAACAATGAAAAGCCCTTGATTCAAAGGGCTTTTCATTTGCGCGGATTCAATTTGTAGGTGAAAGTCGGTTTCATAGGCTGAAAACCGTAACGCTCGTAGAGTTTTTTGGCAGGATTGTCGTGGGTGACGTTCAAGCGGATGTAGTCGTAGCTTTTGACGGCTTCATCCATGATAGTCGCAAGCATGAAACTTCCGATCCCTTTGTTTTGCGCTTTTGGGTGGACGACGATGTCAAGAAGAAACGGATAACCTTGCCAAAGGGATACAAGCGCGGCGGCGATTGGCCTATCTTGATTGTCCAAGGCGATGAATGAATACTCTTTTTGAAAATCCTTCAGTTGTTCGTCTAGCCGTTTCTCGTAAAAGGCCCTTTCTTTACGGCGAAGGCTTTGCAAGGGACTCGCTTGATAGGCTTTCGTATAAAGGTCGACAAGAATCGCATGATCCTCTTTGGCGATGGTGCGAAGTCGTATCGCTTCTTTTGAAGTACGCTTAAACGGTTTCAAAGCGGCCATCATGTTCATCTCCGAATCGTGATAACGGCATCCCTTGTCTTCTAAGAAAGGCAAAAAGATTGCAGGCATTCCATAAAACATGATGGATTTCGATTCGTCGCTTTTACGAAGGACTTCAAAGAACAATGCGTCAAAAACCTCTTTTGTGTCGACAAAAGGCATGAGAAAGGGCAATCCGCACCAATTTTCTTCTACGATTGCACCACCCTTTATTTCCTTGTGGTCGACGACAAAGAAACCATTGTGAAACTTCTCATAAAGTTTCAGCGCTTCATCGATATTCCTCGGCATCCAAATTGGATCCGATAGCGCTCTGTAAAGCGTATAATACTTGGCGAAACTCTTTTCGTCAGCGGGTACGATTTTCATAAGCCCCTCCGGTTTTTCTCTTCTTTCATCGATTAAAGAATCTTCTTTAAATTTCATGAAGCTATGGAAAACGCCGCCAAGCGAGGCGGCGTCTTTTTTATGTTTTGTCCCGAATCTCTTTTTTGATGAGGTCTTTGAAGGCGTCGATGGAAAGTGTGTGCTGGTCTTTCTCGCCATATTTTCTGTATGTGACGGCGTTTTGTTCGACTTCTTTGTCGCCGACGACGAGTTGGTAGGGAATCTTCTTCGTTTGCGCGTCGCGTATTTTGTAACCGAGTTTTTCTTCACGGCGGTCGAGTTCGCTGCGAAGGTCTTCGTCGATGAATTGTTCATGGAGTTTCTCGGCGTATTCCATGTGCGCATCGGCCACGGGAATAATCTTCAGCTGAACCGGAGCCAACCAAGTGGGGAAAGCGCCTTTGTATTGTTCAAGCAGGATGCTCATCAAACGTTCCCACGTGGAAACGAGGCCGCGGTGGATGAGGACCGGACGGTGTTTCTTGCCGTCTTTGCCGATGTATGTGAGGTCGAAGCGCTCCGGCAGAAGGAAATCGAGCTGCACGGTGCTCATGGTGATGACATGGCCTAAGGCGGTACGGACTTGGATGTCGATTTTCGGTCCGTAAAACGCGGCTTCGCCGGTCATTTCTTTGTAGTCGATGTTTTCTTCGTCCAGCAATTCCCTCATCACGGCTTCGGCTTCGTCCCAAAGCGCGTCGTTTGGATGGAATTTTTCTTTGTCGTTATCGCGCAAGGCGAGTTCGATGTAGTCGATTTCAAGGTTCAAATCGTGAATCGCCCGCTGAATGAGGTAAAACGCATTCAACACTTCTTCTTTGATTTGGTCTTTGCGGGCAAAGATATGGGCGTCGGTGAGCGTCATTGCGCGTACGCGTTCAAGACCGCTCAAGGCGCCGCTTTTTTCGTAACGGTGCTGGGTGACAATCTCCGCGTAGCGGATGGGAAGGTCGCGATAACTGCGCAGTTCGCTGTCAAAAACGATGGCGTGATGGGGACAGCTCATAGGGCGGAGCACGAAGGTTTCGTCCTCGTCTTCCATCACCGGAAACATGTCGTCGCGGTAATGGGTGAAATGCCCGCTTGTCTCATAGAGTTGCTTGGTGCCCAAAACGGGGGTGGAAAGATGGTGGTAGCCCCGCTTTTTCTCGAGCTTGTAAACATAGTCCTCCAAAACGCGGCGAATGGTGTAGCCGTTTGGGAGCCAAATCGGCAAGCCTTGGCCGGCCTTGTCGGAAAGCATAAAAATGCGGAGTTCTTTTCCGAGTTTTCGGTGGTCGCGTTCGCGGCGTTCTTTCAACAATTCTAGATGCTTGTTCAAGTCCTCTTCGGTGAACCAGCTGGTGCCGTAGATGCGCTGAAGCATTTCACGGTCGCTGTCTCCGCGCCAGTATGCGCCGGCGACGGAAAGAAGCTTGAAGTGCTTGATGTGCCGAGTGTTGCCGAGGTGGCCGCCGCGGCATAGGTCGACAAACTCGCCTTGGGTGTATACGCTTACGGTTTCTCCTTCATCGAGTTCTTCGATGAGTTCTTTTTTGTAAGGGTCGTCCTTAAAGCGTTTCAACGCCTCTTCGCGGGTCATCTCTTCGCGTTGCATCTCTTCTTGGCTTTTGACGATGCGGCGCATCTCCTGCTCGATTTTTGGGAGATCCTCTTCTTTGATGGTGTGTTTGGTGGCGATGTCGTAGTAAAACCCTTCGTCGATGGCCGGTCCGACGCCGAAACGGGCGTCCGGATACAGGCGCTTCACCGCTTGGGCAAGAAGATGGGCGGTCGAGTGGTTGAGCACTTCAAGGGCTTTTTCGTTGTCTTTGGTGATGAGTTCGACTTTGGCGTCTTCTTCGATGGGGCGGTTCAAGTCGTAAAGCTCGTCGTTCACAAACGCGGCGACGCTTTTTTTCTTGAGTCCGCTGGCGATCGATCCGGCAATCTCTTCGGGAGTCACGCCTTTTTCATACGATTTCTTGTTGCCGTCGGGGAAGGTGATTTCGATCATTCTTGATTCCTCCTGTCGTTATAGCGTGCTTCGTTGATCTTGTCTTTTTCGATGATGGCTTCTTCTAAATCTATGCCGTAGATGTTGGCGATGTGCGTGACGTAGTGCAACACGTCGTAAAGCTCGTATTTGATGGCCTGCTTGCGCTTTTGCGTAAGTCCGGCCTGATGTTCTTTGCGCATTTCGACACTGAGTTCGCCGACTTCCTCAAACAGTTTGAGCACCACTTCGTGCTTTTTGTCGGGATGAAAATCGACGTTTCGAATGTGGTTTTGCAAATCCTTGATGGTGAGATCGCGTTTCAACACAATATCCTCTCCTTTCAATAAAAAACGTCCTTAAACATGTTAAGGACGAACGTAGCCGCGGTACCACCTTATTTCCAGAGCGCTCAAACCTTTAACGCGGGTCGCGGGAATCTCTTTCGAGTCCGGCTCCGAGGTGGTCGTTGTCTCGGTGGAGCAGCTCACACCGTCCTGCTCTCGCTGACCATTGGACAACTTTGTCCTCATCGACGCCTTTGATTAAAGGCTATTATACCTTTAAGCGGGGCGTTTGTCAAGCTACATGTTGAACGCGTCGCTCAAATTCTCGATTCGCTCGATGATGCGGTAGGCTTTGATCAGTTCGTTTTGTTGGTCGTTTTCAATGTAGTATTTGTATAGTTCTTTCAAAGGAGCGTTCGAAGAGAAAAACGTCGGTTTCTCATCGAGGAGGCGATGCTGCAAGACGGGGCCTAAAATTTCATCACGCACCCAAGCGCTGAACGCTTCTCCTCCGATGTCGTCAAACAGAAGAATGTCAACGGTTTTCAATTCGTCGATACGGCTTTCAAGCGTGCCGGTTTTGATCGAAGATTTAAGTTCGCGCACCAAGTCAGGATAATAGGCGATCAACACTACATGGCCGAGTTCGGAAAAACGGTTGGCGATGGCGCCCAAAGTGTAGGTTTTTCCGACCTGATAGCGTCCGTGCAAATAAAGCCCCTTGATGGTTTCCCCTCGATGGAAGCGGTTGGTGAGTGCAACGATTTGTTGGTAGAGTTTGGTTCTTGTCTCGCTGTCCATGCGGAAATCCTCAAGCGTCGCCTTCTGAATCATCTTCGGCATGTAAAGCGAACGCATACGGTCCTTGACCGCCTTTTCCTCGCGGTAGGCACGAAGATAATCGCACGGATGGTATTCGAGGACAATCTTGCCGCGCACCATAGTAAGCTGCGGCTGCATGCCCGTTGTAACCTGTTTGCATTCGCTCAAGCTTTTGCACTCTTCACAATGGGTGAATTCGCTTTGAAACGTCAAAAGATCTGGAAGCGCGTTTTCGATCGCTTCGGCGCTGACGTCGTGCTCGATGAAAAATTCTTTGAGTCGTTCGTCTTGACTCAACTCTTCGGTGATTTTGTCAACGAGGTCGGGGTTTTCTTTGAAATTGTACGATCGCATCTTCATTCCTCCCGGTCTTTGAGATAGTCCTTGAACCAATCGATGTCGGTATCGACAGGCTTTTCTCTACCACGTTTCTTGTACGGTTTGGCTTGTTTGGCTTGTTTGCGTTTTTGGATTTTCTTTTCTATATGCGCGATGGCGTCGTCGGCCGTTTCAATGTTGGCCCGTTTCCATTCGGCGACAATCTTTTCAAAATAATTGTAGACCGGGAACTGATTGTCGAGTTCCTTCAGCACATAGGCGATGAGGACGTTCAACACCTCCAAGGGGAGTCCGCTTTCGGTAATCAGCGTTTCGACCACCTTCAAATCCGCCGCCGGAACTTTCATGCCGGTCGTCTCTTCAAGCATCGTCTTCGGATGAACGCTTTTGAAGTAATCGAGACTGTAGGCGTCCGCTTTTTTTTGGATGCGTCTTGGGCTTTGGTGCTGGTATTCTTTTTGCGCAAGCGTGCGGAAACGCGTGAAATCGACGCTTTTTTCTTTGGTGAGGCTTTGTCGGATTAAATCGCGCAAAGATTCTTCTCCAAGTTGGTAGACATACGCCATCTCCCGAAGCTTTTCTTTGAAACGCTTCGTGCGGCAAGAAGCCGCGAGAAGCGTATCGGGAATGGCCTCTAAGACGAGGTCGATGTCGGTGGCGTGTTTGACTTCGGTTTTTTTGCTGCGGGCTTGTACGTAGGCGGCTTTGGTTTTCACGGGATTCCGCATCGGCGGAAAAACTTCGTCGAAGCTTACGGAAACGGCTTCGTACCGTTTCTTTTGCGTGCGTGTGATTTTGAAATGGGCGATCAAATCCTCAAAACGCTCTTCGCCGATTTCATGCTTGAGATAGGGGCCGAAGGGAGAGTCTTTGATGAACGATTCCGGCGATAAAGGGAGAAAAAGCTCCATATAGTACTCTTCTTTCCCTTTGAACGTCTCAAGCAAGCCGCTTGCCTCAAGCGTTTGACGCGCTTTCAAATAGGTTTGTTGCGGCATGTTGAGCATGTCGAAAAGAAAGGCGTGCGGATAGGTCGGCGATTTGAGTCGGGACCGGTCGGTGAGCGAATAAAGCGCCATGTAAAGACTGTAGGCCTCTGAACCTATGACCGGCAAATAAAGCAGGCTCAACGCATGAAGTTGATCCTGCGAAAGGCTGGCGTGCGCGGTGATTTTGAGCCGCGTGTTCGCATCGAGTGTTGTCATCCGCTTCCTCCCTTCTCGTTAAGTATAGAACCAAACGCGCATTTATTCAACCGAGCGTTGAATCTTTTTGAAAACCCTGAGGAACGATTTGTGGGTTTCCATGATGTTTTTGGAATTGTCGATGGTGTAATCGGCCAGCTCGCGCTTCTTCGATAGCGGCAGCTGCGCCTTGATTTTCTGTCTGGCGTACTCTTCGTCGATGTTTTCTCTAGCCACGAGACGTTCAATCTGGTCTTTTTTGCGAGCGTAGACAAGAACGGTGATGTCGACAAGCTTGTGAAAGTCCGTCTCGAAAAGAAGCGGAACGACCAAAAGAACGAGAGGCTTTTCCAACTCTTCAAGGTGTTTGATTTCGGTTTTCACAATGTCTTTGACTTTCGGGTGCACGATGTCGTTTACTTTTTGGCGCGTCGTCTTGTCGGAAAAAATCTTTTTCGCAAGTTTGTTTCTATTGATCTCGCCATCGGGAGTCAAAATGTCCTCGCCGCAAAGAGCGAGGATTTCACGGTAGGCCGGTTTGCCTTTTTGAAGTTGGTCTTTGGCGATAAGGTCGGTGTCGATGACAGGGACGCCCTCTTTTTCAAACATTTTGCTGACGGTGGATTTGCCCGTGGCGATGCCACCGGTAAGACCGATAATCTTAGCCACGATAACCCTTCTTTCTTAGCGTTTTTGGCAGTGCGGACAATAATAGGTGCCGCGGTTGCCGACTTTTGTTTTGACGATTGTATGACTGCACGCCCGACAAGGTTCGCCTTCGCGGGTGTGCACGTTAAGGTTGAGTTGAAAGCGTCCGCTTTCGCCCAAAGTGTTTTTGTAGGAACGGATGCTCGCACCTCCGTCGCGGACCGCTTTGATTAGGATATCGCAAACGCAACGCACTAGCGTATCGGCATCGCGTACCGATTTGGCTTTTGTTTTCGGATGCACCCCGGCGCAATAAAGGATTTCATCGGCGTATATGTTGCCGATACCGGCCACCGTACGCTGGTCTAGCAACACAGTTTTAATAGAACGCTCGCCCTTTAAGTAAGGACGGAGCGCATCCGGGGTGAACGCCTCGGACAATGGTTCCGGCCCCAATTTGTCAAGCGGGGGTGTCGCAAAAAGCGTTTCGGTTTCTCGCAGGACGAACGTTCCGAATTTGCGAACGTCGTGGTAGTGGAGGCTTTCTCCGTCGTCGAAGACGAAAACCACATGTTCGTGTTTATCTTTTTGCGCATCAACGTCTTTCAAGTAATATTTTCCTTCCATGCGCAAATGCGATACAAGCGTCGTATCTCCGAGATGCCAAAGGAGATATTTGCCTCTTCGCGAAACGCTTTGGACGGTTTTTCCCTTCAACGCGTTTTGAAAATCCCAAATAGAGCCCTCAACCATCGGAGAATAATAAACACGAACTTCACGGATTGTTTTTCCCGAAACGAGCGTGTTGAGCGAAGTCTTGACGGTTTCGACTTCGGGGAGTTCGGGCACTATTCAATCACCTGAACACGCGCGGGGTCGTAGCGATATGTGACGTGCTGGTTTTTCGATTCGGGGAACCCTACAGCGACTAGGGAAAATGGCTGGTCGTCCTTATCAAGTCCCACGATTTCCTTAACTTTTTCCATTCGGTCCTCAAGAGGATAAACGCCGATCCAAACGGCTCCGAGACCTTGGTGCGTAGCCTCTAGAAGGATGTTTTGCGTCGATGCGGCCAAATCCTGCGGACACATCGCTTCGCGGCCGCCTTCTGGAAGATCAATCATGGTCAAAATGCCTAGGGGGGCTTCTTTGAGCGGCCAAGCCCCTTTGGAGATTCCACCAAGTTTTTCCAGCAGTTCGGGGTTTTTGATAACGATGAAACGCCAAGGTTGCTGGTTGCGGGCGCTAGGCGCCTGCATAGCGCTCATCATCAACCTTTCAATCATGTCGTCCGACACTTTGGAATCGAGAAATTTTCTTACGCTTTTTCTTCGCAAACAAAGACTCATTCTTACACCTCCGGATTTACATGGACTATAATGTGTTTTATGCGGTCGATCTTTTCCAAACGATTCCTTACATCGTGGGCGATGTCATGGCCCTCTTTGACGCTTAAATCGCCGTCAACGCGAATGTCGACCATCAATTGGTAATAATGGCCGTAAACAATCATGGTGAGTCGGTCGACGGTACGGACGCCATCCACTTCCTCGATGATGTCCTTCGTCGATTGCAAAACTTCTTTTGACGCGCTTTTTCCAAGGATGGAGCGAACGGACGACGAAAGGATGGAGACCGCCACTTTTACAATGAAGATTACAATGAAGATGGCGGCAAGAGCGTCGGCGTAAAGCAAGAAGCCAATGCCGTAACGGTCGCCGATTGTGGCAAGAACAATCCCCACAAGCACCACGCACGAACCAAGCATATCGGTGAATGATTCTTGTCCGCTTGCATGGAGCACTTGCGAATCCAGTATGTTCGCCCGACTCAAAATATAGCGGGCCAAAATGAATTTCGACACGATGACGGCGCCAATCACAAACACCCCATAAAAACTGGGCGCTTGTGGCGTGTCGCCAAGTGTTGTGATAACCGATACCAATAGTTCATAAGCGATGAACAAAACGCCCATCCCCAAAAAGAGACTGAGAACGTATTCGACTTTGCCGTGGCCAATGGGATGTTCTTTGTCGGGCGGCTTGTGGCTTTGCCGCAAACCGACAATCACAAGAATGTCGCTCAGCGTGTCTGTGAGCGAATGCACACCGTCGGCCACCATCGCCGCCGAGCGGGCCAAAAAGCCTCCGATGAATTTGGCGGCGATTAAGCTCACGTTTACCGCTAGGCTCCGTTTCATCACCCGGGTGCGGCTCAGCTTATTTGGCTTCATCGAGATTGCCTCCATACGCAACATCTACGGTCAGAGGAACGCGCAGGTCCGCAGCGCTTTCCATCGTTTTTCGAACTAGGTCTTTCATGGCGGACAGTTCGTCTTTGCGGACGTTGAACACAAGTTCGTCGTGTATTTGAAGAATCATAGTGCTTTTTAGGTTGTTCTTTCGCAGCGTCTTGTCGGTTTCGACCATGGCAATTTTGATGATGTCGGCCGCGCTGCCTTGCAGCGGAGCGTTCATGGCCGTTCTTTTGCCAAGTTCGCGTTGGGCGTAGATTTTGCTTTTGATTTCAGGGATGTAGCGTCTTCTTTTGAACAGTGTTTCAACATAGCCTTGTTCTTCAGCGCTTTCAATGACGCCATCCATAAACGCTTTGATGCCCGGGAAGCGTTCGTAGTAACGTTTGATGAACTCACCGGCCTCGCTCCGTGAAACGCCGAGTTCTTCGGAAAGCCCCCAAGCGCTTTGTCCGTAAATGATTCCGAAATTCACGGCTTTGGCGAGTCGGCGTTCGTCGGCGGCAAGGTCGTCTTTGCCCAAAATCTCCTTGCCTGTGGTGGCGTGAATGTCATCGCCTTGCTCAAACGCTTCGATGAGTTGTTTTTCCTCGGCCATGTGCGCCAAAAGACGCAATTCAATCTGCGAATAGTCGGCCGCAAGCAGCACATGGTCTTCATCGGGGATGAATACTTTGCGCAAAGCCCGCCCCGTTTCGGTACGAATCGGGATGGTCTGCAAGTTGGGCTCTATGGAAGATAGCCTTCCGGTTTGGGTAAAGGCTTGTTTGTAGATGGTATGGATTTTGCCGTCGCTGTGCACGCTTTCAAAAAGACTTTGAACGTAGGCGGTTTTCAGTTTGTTGAGAGTACGGTGCCTCATGATTTTGTCGATGATCGGGTGTTTCCCCTGAAGTTTTTTCAAAACATCGATGGATGTGGAGTACCCGGTTTTCGAACGTTTTTGCACGGGAAGGCCGATTTTCTCAAACAAGACTTCCCCGAGTTGCTTGGGCGAAGCGATGTTAAACGGTTCGCCCGCCATGTCATGAATCTCTGCGGTCAAAGTTTCAAGTTCGTCTTCAAGTTCTTTTTCAAAGGATTTCAGTGCTTCTTGGTCGATGCGGACGCCGGTATGTTCCATCGCCGCCAATATTTTGGTAAGCGGCATTTCGACCTCTTGCAAAAGATGCTGTTGATCGCGTTTTTCGAGTTCTTCGTTCAATGTGTCTTCAAGGGTTTCAATGGCGCGGGCTTTGCGTATCGCGTAATCGGCGTAGATTTTTTCCTCGGGAACCGCACGCTTAGCGCCTTTCCCGTACACATCTTCTTCGTAAGGGACGTCGTCGTAGCCGAAATTTGAAACCACAACCCGGAAATCCTCTTTGGTGTTCAGCGGATTCAACACATAGGCCGCCAGCAACAAATCAAACACCACGCCGTCCACATCGAGGTCGTCCTGCTTAAGGCAGACGAGCAATTTTTTATAATCGAAAGTGGATTTTTTGCGGGAAGGATCTCGCAAAAAATCTTGCATCGCTTTGGAGGCGACGGCCGTCTCATAAGGCACAAAAAAGTGCCCGGCGTCGCTGATTATAGCAAAACCCAGTTTCTTGGCGTTATGGTAGTTGCTGCCGAAGGTTTCTAAGGCTAAAAAGACGTGGCCCCGCAAAAGTTCGCCGACAGATTTGCTTTTGCGGACGATTTTCAAAGGCGGAACGTCTTGCTTTTTCGTTTCAAAACGCTGAATCAGACTGTGAAATTCCATGCGTTCGAGAAATTCGATGAGCGCGGCTTGGTCGGGAGATTTTTGCTCCAAATCGGATAGAGAAAGGTCCAGTTCCGCATCGGTCTTGATTTCGGCGAGCTCCCTCCATCTCAGCGCTTCTTTTCCGTGTTTCTCCAGACGTTCTTTGAGTTTCCCTTTGAGTTCGTTCAGATTTTTGAGAATGGATTCGATGTCGCCAAACTCGTGCAAAAGCTTAAGGGCGGTCTTCTCCCCAACGCCGGGTATCCCCGGAATGTTGTCGGAAGCATCCCCCATCAATCCTTTGAAATCGGGAATTTGCGAAGGCTTCAGCTTAAAGTCTTCATACAGGGTTTCTTCGGTGTAGGTTTGGTCAATGTTGAACCCTTTTTTTGATATCCGCATGGTGACTTTATGGTTTAACAGTTGATAGAGATCGCGGTCGTTCGAAACAATTTCTATGGCGTCGAAGTCGTCGTAATATTTGCTTGCGAGCGAGCCGATGATGTCGTCCGCTTCAAGTTCTTCGGTTTCATAAACGCTCATCCCCAGTTTTTTTGGTACTTCTTTTATATGGGGAAGTTGCGATTTAAACTCCTCGGGCATAGGTTTTCTTTGCGCCTTATATTCTTCGTAGGCCTTATGGCGGAAGGTGGCTTTCCCCTTGTCGAACGCAATCAAAATATGGGTGTAGGATTCTTCGGCGATTTTTGAGAGCATGTTTGTCAGCGCATACACGGCGTTGGTGTATTCGCCTTTTGAGTTTTGCATCAAATTTCCCGAATACGCCGTCGCATAATAGGCGCGAAACATCAGATTCGAGCCGTCGATCAAAAGCAGTCGTTTCATTTTTCCGCCTCTTTCTTTCGGTAATCTCTCTTATGTATTTTATCACAGTTTCTGGGCAAAACAAAAAAAATACCCACCGAAATGGGTATTAATCCTTGACCTTCTCCAAGTAGTCGATAATGTCCTGTACGGTTTTGATTTTGGTGGCTTCCGTATCGTCGATTTCGATGTCGTATTCTTCTTCGATGGCCATAATCAACTCCACGGCGTCAAGCGAATCGGCGCCTAAATCCTCGGCAAGTTTGGAATCGCGTTCGATGGTTTCTCTTTCCACCCCGAGTTCTTCGGCTATGATCGTGCGGATTTTTTCAAACACCACGTCTCACTCCTTAACATTCAGTATCCATTTCATTATATTGCCATTCGCATGTTTTGTCAATCGACGGACACCGCCTGACATCGGGAAATGAAACGGTGAACAAGTTCGAATAAACTCGTTTTACTCAATTGTCAACCCGTC